>Ga0233431_1000204_pt1 | contig 138455 bp, 135 predicted proteins | sample SI_118_April2016_FD_179867 | JGI IMG/M metagenome (GOLD analysis project Ga0233431, IMG submission 179867) | Seawater microbial communities from Saanich Inlet, British Columbia, Canada - SI_118_April2016_200_MG | ecosystem: Environmental > Aquatic > Marine > Inlet | place: Canada: British... | reverse complement strand
ACCCACATAACTAAATATGTCTTGGTAATAACAATCTTTAAATATAAGCAAAATCCTGAGAAATTCTTATGGTAGAAAGAAAACTTAGCACTAAGAAATATTTAATTGCTTTTGTTTTAACAATAATCATTTTTTGTGGTGGAATATTAGTTGGTTCTTTATTAGAGAATGCACAACTAAAAGATGCTAAACAAATAACTTTAAATGAAAAAGTTAACCTGCAAAGTTTACAATTACAACAGAGTTATATGGAATCAGGATTGGCTGATTGTAAAACCCTTAACAAAATCTTAGAAACAAACATTGATGAACTAACAAAAAAGATGGGGATTGTAATTGATTATGAAAAGCAATCCTTCTTTAACGAAGATGAATTTAACTTACAGTTAAGAGATTATTTTTTAACAGAAATTCAATTCTTATTAACATCACAAGAAATTGATAAAACTTGTGCAAAAGATAGTATTAAAGTAATCTATTTTTATGATGAAAGTGCTGCTGACACACAAGGCCAAATTTTAGATTATCTGAAAAAAGTTTTTGGTAGTGAAGTCTTAGTGTTTTCGTTCAATTCTGGATTTAATCAAGAACCAATGATAAACGTTTTATTAACTTCTTACAAGATTGAAAAATTTCCAGCAGTGGTGGTAGATGATCAAGTATTTCAAGGACATACATCCGTTGAAGTTTTAATGAAAACAATCTGTAATGAGATTAATGGTATAAAAGGAGAAATGCCTAAAAAGTGTCAAACTCTTTTTAAAAATTATAAGTGATTTTATAAGAGAAAATTAATCTTTAACAATAAAGCCTTTAGCTTCTAAAATTTTCTTTACCGAAGCGTCAATCCTTTTCTCAGAAATATCTCCATCTTTAACTGCTTCTTTAATCAAGAGGATCATCCGATAAATTTCGTTAGGATCGCTATTAAAGTTCAAAACGATGTCTGGGCCTGCTTTAAACACTTCTAAATACATCTCATCTAAACTACCGTAAAAGTTTCTCATCCCTAACATGTTGATTTCATCAGTGACAATCAAGCCATCATATTTTGCTATTAGTTCATCAGTAATTCTTTGCGAAGCGTCAGAAGGTTTACCTTCAGAATTAACCTTACCATAAGTTATCAAATGACTAATCATAATCGCTTTAATAGAATCTTTTTCAATTAAAAAATCATAAGGATATAAATCATCTTCAGTAATCTCGGCAGCAGCAAGGAATTTGTGTGGGTCTTTAATAACTAAAGTTTTTCCAGGATAATGTTTAGCAGTAGCAATAATCCCTTCATCTTGTAATCCTAAAACGTAAGCATTAGCTAATTCTGAAACTTTCTCTTTATCACCCTTAAAGCTTCGACAGTTCCAAATTTGATCATCTAAATCAACTACCGGAGCAAAATTTATTGTTGCTCCCAACTCAGATAAGAATTTTCCTTCAGATTTGCCTTTTTGAAATGAATCACCAATAGATTCAACTTCACTTGCTAACTGAAATTCCATAAAACTTGAAAAAGGATTAACACAACCTTCTAAATCAACAGTAACAAAGAAAGGGATTTCCATTCCTTCTTGAAATTTTCCTACAACTTTATGAAATTGTTCTATTCCTTTCATAGCATGTAAATGGATTCCACCAAGTTGCATTTTTCTTAAAGGTGTAGAATAATATTCAACCCCTAAAACAACGACCATCTGGGCAATCTTTTGCTCTAAAGTTAAATCATCTAAGTCAACCACATTATTAACTACTACAGGATCTGGTTGTCCCGGAATTAATAAACCACGAGATTTGGCAACTGTTAATCCAGCAAGAACAACATTAATTGTTAATAAGAACACAAATAAGTATAATCCTACTTTACCTTTTGATTTTTTCTTAAGTTTAGATAGTGCTTTCTTACTCTTACTAGTAAATTTACTTTTTTTTCCTCTTTTTTTCATTTTTTATTCGTTAATTTTTGTTAGTTAAACTAAAAAACCATTATTCTTACAATAACGATAACCTTTCATATTAATAAAATAATCAATTGTATTTTCACCAGTATAATATCTTTTTTGAACAGCAAATTGTTCGCCGTCTAATAAAAAGTTAGTATTCACTTTTTCTCCTTTAACAAGCTGTTGCTGTAATTCCGGACAACAAAAGTCAATATTAAGTAATGATTCTTGATCTCCATAAGTTGAAATACAAACAGCATCATTATCATCTAGTTGAAATAAAGCAGCTCCGATAGTAGGAACATCTGTTTCTAAAAGGTTTAGGAATAAAACGAAAGCAACCAATACTAAAGAGATATTAATTACAGACCAAATTCTTGCGGAAACCATTGTTATAGATGATATTAATGTAAGAAGGTATATAAAATTAACTGTAATGAGTGAGGATAAAGTTTATTTTCTTTTTCTAGTCTTTATGAAGTCACCTAATGTGAACTCAGCAGCAGCTTTTTGCTTTTCTTGTTTTTCCACTTTACCAACAACATCTCTCTCAACCAATCTTATTCCTAAAACTCTTTCCAAACGTCGAGCTACATCTAATCTCGGTTTAAGACTGCCAGATTCCCATTTAGTAAGAATACTTTCTTTCTCATTCAATAATTTAGCGAAATCTTCCTGTTTCATATCTTTAGATTCACGAGCAGAACGAATTAAACTAGAATAATTGTTTACAACTTTAAATTCTGTTCTTTCTATTTTTGCAAACTTTTTTCCCGGGATAGATTTATTCATACCAGAGTTAACATTTTTCTTCCTAGTACCATATTTAAGACAACCAGGACAGACATTTAACTCTCCACCTTCTACTTCTGCTAAAACTAATTGGGATTCTTTCCCACACATTTCACAAAGAGCCATTTTTAATAAGGATTAATTAACTTATATTAAAAGCTAACGGCTATTAAGATTATATAGCACAATAAATTTTATAAACAGACTACGATTATAAACCCTAATCGGGGTGCTTTAACTTGGAAGAAGAAAATAAAAAAGAGAATAATCCAGAAAATCATAGTCATTCGTCCAATCATAATGACGAAAATATCGAAATAAAGAATTCTACTGAAATTGAAAGAGAAACTGATCAATTTAAAGAAAATACTGAAGAAAGAGCCCAGGAAATTAAAAAAGATATAGAAGAAAGTCTACAAAAGAAAAAAGAAGAAATGAAAGAATTAGAAAAAGAAATTAAAGTAGAAGAAAAGGAAGAAGAAGAATTAAGTAAAGAAGTTAAAGAATTAGAAGAGCAAAAAGAACAAGTAGAATTTATTGAGAAAAGTACAGAAGTAATCAAAGAACAAGAAGAAGATGAAATTGCCATTGACTTTTCTGAAATTAAAAATAAAGCTAAAAATTTATTCAAAGGATTCAAGAAAAAAGCTAAAAAAGAAATTAAATCATTTAAAGAAGATGAACAAGAAGAAAGTAAAAGAAACAAAGAAGATGAAATCTCTTTTGATTTCAAAAAAGTAACTTCTTTTACTAAAAAAAATTCCCGTTGGTTAATCCCATTAATGCTAATTTTTATTGCCATCTTTGTTTCAAGTTATTTCCGGATGATGCCCTCTGATTTACCAATCACAGAAGGATGGGCAGAGAATACGGTTAATAATTTTTACCAAAACCAAATTAAAGATCAAATTAATCAACAATATCCCAATTTACCAGAACAAAATAAAGCAGCGTTAGTTAATAAAGAATTTCAGAATGCGCTTAAAGAGAATAAGGAACAAATCAAACGAGATATAACTCAAATTTCGCAACAATACAAAGCTAATTTCCAAGATGAAAATGGAGAAACTTATCTTCTTGCTATTGATCCCTATTTGTGGTATAGCCAAGCAAGGAACGTTATTAATCATGGCCATCTCGGAGATAAATTAATAGATGGAGAACAATACTTTTCATTAAGAGATGGAAGATTAGACAAAAAATCAAGTGTACAATTACATCCTTATATTGCAGCTTACACATACAAATTTTTACATTTCTTTAACAGAAATATGACTTTAATGCGAGCATTATTTTTATTGCCAGCAATTCTAATTGGTTTAGCTTTAATCCCTACATTTTTTATCGGCAGAAAAATTGCCGGAAATGTAGGAGGATTTTTCGCCGCAATCTTTTTAGCCATTAATGGACCATTACTTGGAAGAACGCCAGCAGGGTTTGCTGATACTGATGCCTATAGTATTTTATTCCCCGTGATAATTTTATGGTTATTTCTAGAAGCTTATACTTGTGAAAAAGAAAAATATTCTTGGTTACTAACTGGTTTAGCAGGATTATTTGTAGGTTTTTACGCAGCTACTTGGAGTGGTTGGTCGTATGTTTTTTGGTTTGTTATAGGTTCAATCTTATTAGTTTTGTTAATCAAAATGATTTATCAAATGTCTATAAATAAAATTTCTTTTGAATTAATTAAAAAGATAAATCTAAAAGAGAATTTAACTCAGCTAGTTATTTTTGTTGTCACTTCCGCAATCTTTGTAACTTTGTTTAATGTATGGGCCAGTTTCTCTGGCGCATTTAATAGAATTATTCGATTTATTACGTTAAAAGAAGTTGGAATTAAATCCATCTGGCCTAATGTCTTGACAACTGTAGCAGAATTTAACACCATTTCATTTACACAGATAATTAATCAAATGGGGGGGAAATTTCTTTTCTTTGTCGCTTCATTAGGAATAATCTTAACTTTATTAAAAAAGAATAAAGAAAAGAAAATAGAATTTGTTTATTTTACATTATTATTAATCTGGTTTGCTGCAACTGCTTATTCTTTTACTAAAGGAACTAGGTTTGCAATTTTAATGGCACCACCATTTGCCATTGCTTTAGGTTCAGCATTTGGAATTGCTTATGAGAAATTTGGAGGGTGGTTAAGCAAGGGAATTAATTTAGATAAAATAATCAGTAAAACGTTAATATTCATAATTTTGGCAATCTTTTTAATTACTCCATTTGGTACTGCTCAATCTATTGCAATGAATGAAGCTCCGAACATGAATGATGCTTGGTACAATGCTTTAACTAAAATAAAAGAAGACACTGCAGATTCAGTTATAACTTCCTGGTGGGATTTTGGTCATTGGTTTGTTGCCATATCTGAGAGAAGAGTAACTTTTGATGGTGGTGACCAAGGAGAAAGAATTCATTGGGTAGGTAAGACATTATTAACAGATAACGAAGTAGAAGCGACAGGGATTCTAAGAATGTTAAATTGTGTTCAAGAAACTGCCCCAATAAAGTTAGATGAATTTACTGGAGATAGTTTAAAGTCCGTACAGATTTTATATGATGTTTTCCAAATATCAAATAAGAATGAAGCTTATCGAGAATATCTTAACTTAGGATTAACTGAAGAACAAGCAACCACAATGTTAGATCATACGCATTGTCAAGATTTGCTTCCAAATTATTACATCACTTCAGAAGACATGGTTGGAAAAGCTGGAGTGTGGGGACATTTTGGCAGTTGGAATTTTGAAAAAGCAACTATGTATCAAACTACAAAAAAGATGAGTAGAACTGAAGCGGTTAGTTATTTAATTGAAAATTTTGAGATGACTGAAGAACAAGCTGACCAAATTCATTACGAAATCCAAAACACAAAAGGAGATCAATGGATTGCACCCTGGCCAGGATATCTTTCTGGATTAAGTGGTTGTGAAACATTGTCTAAAAATAATTTACGTTGTGTTGGTTCAATCCAAGGACAAAATCTTGGTTTCCTTGTTGATTTAAATCAAAAAAATGTAACCATTGAAGGTAATCAAGAAGTTGTACCAAATACTTTGGTTTATGCAACAAAACAAGGTATTCAAGAGGTAGAATTAGAAGGGAAACATACTGGGTTTTCTTTTGTCTTAGTACCTAATGGAGAAAATTATAATTTCATATTAACCGATCCGTTGCAAGCAAATAGCCTCTTTACCAAAATGTTTTTCTTTGAAGGACATGGTTTAAAATGTTTCAGCAAATTTGATGATCGGAAACAAGTTAACAACCAAAGAATTATCACTTGGAAAGTTGATTATGATTGTCAAAAGGAAAATAATGTCTACTTTCAACCAAAAGAAGAAGTTAACGCTGCCCATATCTTAATTTCAACCCAAGATAAAAGTGAAGAAGAAGCGTTAAAGATTATTGAAGAAGTTAAAGGAAAAGTAAATAAGAATAATTTTGCGGAATTGGCTAAAGAATATTCAAATGATCCTGGTTCAAAAGAAAATGGTGGCAATTTAGGTTGGTTTGGTAAAGGAGCAATGATTCCTGAATTTGAAGAAACTGCTTATTCTTTGAATGTGGGAGATATTTCTGAACCAATAAAAACACAGTTTGGGTACCATCTAATTATGTTGATTGATAAAAGAATGGTAGAAAGTTAATTGATTATAATTTATTAAGTTTTATTTTTTTCTTTGTTTTATATGTCTATTTCTTACTTTTTGTTCAATTATCTCTTTATCTTCCATAATATATATAAATCAAATTTAAGCAGTAATCATAAAGATGAATGAATTTGTAGTAATTCCTGCACATAACGAAGAAAATAATGTTGTTGAGGTAATTAATAAAGTAAAAATTTATGTGGATAATATTATTGTAATTGACGATGGTTCTACTGATAATACTTATGATAAAGCGAGAGGTGGAGAAGGAAGAGAAGAAAGAAGTGTGAGTGTATTAAAGCATGAAGTTAACCTTGGAAAAGGGGCAGCATTAAAAACAGGTTGTGATTTTGCTTTAAAACAAGGAGCAGAAAAAATAGTTGTAATTGATGCTGACGGACAACATAACCCAAAAGAGATCCCTAAATTTTTAGAAGCATTACAGAATAATGAAATTGTTTTCTCTCACAGAACAAAAAGTAAAGCGATGCCTTTCGTATTAAAGTTTGGAAATGATTTTATTAACAAATTTTCCAGTTTTCTGTTTGGAGTAAATATCAAAGATAATCAATGTGGATATAGAGCTTTTACTTCTGATGCTTACAAAAAAATACGTTGGAGTGCGTCTGATTATTATATGGAAACTGAGATGATTATTAATGCTGGAAAACACAAATTAAGATATACAGAAATCCCTATTGAAACTATTTACGCAGATAAATACAAAGGAACAACAGTGCTTGATGGAGTTAAAATTGTTCTCAAAATGCTTACTTGGAGGTTATTAAGATGAATACAACACTTTGGATACAATTATTAGGAATTATTTTTGGATTAGGAATGATTTATTTTACTTTTGTAAAATATAAAAGAAAAGAATTAAGAAAACAAGAATTTTTAATGTGGCAGTTATGTTGGTCAATATTAATTATGATTGCAATTATTCCCTCAATTCTTGATCCAATCATTGCCCCACTTAACTTTTATCGCCGATTAGATTTCTTTGTCGTAATTGGATTCTTTATTCTTTTAGGATTAGGATTTTATAATTACAGTCTGATGAAGAAAGTTGAAAGAAAAGTAGAAATTTTAGTTCGGAAGGATGCTATCAGAAAAGAGGAAGAAAAAAAAGAATGAAAATACTTTTTATTTGCGAAAATTATATCCCACATTATGGTGGAGCAGAAGTTGTTTTCAAGAATCTGGCTGAAAATTACGTAAAGTTAGGTCATGGAGTAATCCTATTAACGCAAAAACTTAAAGGAACAAAAAGAAAAGAAATAATTAATGGAGTGAAAGTTTATCGGGTAAATTCGTTCGGTTCTCGTTATCTGTTTACATTTCTTTCATTATTCAAAGCGATTAAGTTTGCTAAAAAAAGTGATGTTATCCAAACAACTTCTTTCAATGGTGCTCCTCCAGCCTGGTTAGCTGCAAAACTAACTAAAAAACCAGTAGTAATAACTGTACATGAAATTTGGATTAGAAAATGGAATAAAGTTACCAGTTTTCCAAAATGGAAATGTTTAATCCATGAATTACTTGAGAAAGCAATTTATTCATTTAATTATGATAAGTATATTTGTGTTTCTAATGCAACCAGAAAAGATTTATTACAAACAGGTATAAAACCAGAAAAAGCGGTAACTATTCATAACGGTTTAGATTATGAATTTTGGAACGAAAAAGATATTGATAATCACAAAGTTAAATTAATTAAGAAAGAATTAGGATTAGAAAATAATTTTGTATACTTTTCTTGGGGCAGACCAGGAGAATCGAAAGGTTTTGAATATGTAATTAAAGCCGTACCAGAGATCTCAAAAATAATTCCTAATGCCATCCTTGTGCTAACGTTTGGTTCCATTGACAAGTATCAGAAAAAATATGACCAACTAATGAAACTTATTAAAGAATTGAAAATTGAAGATAAAGTTAAATTAATTGATACTGTTCAGCACCAGGATTTACGTTATTACTTGAAAGCATTTGATTGTGCAGTTATCCCTTCTATTGCAGAAGGGTTTGGATATAATGCTGTAGAAGCGATTACAATGGGCATTCCAGCAGTCGTAAGTGATGCAGGCTCACTCCCAGAAGTAGTTTCTGGAAAACATTTGATGTTTGAAAGTAAAAACTCTCTTGATTTGGCTAAAAAAGTAATTCTTGTTTCGCAAGGTAAGTACAATAATGAAGAAGTAAGAGAATACAACTGGGAACCAAGTGTTGAAAAATATTTAGAAGTTTATGAGAAATTAGTCAGTAATGATTACGCAAAAAATCTTCCCTCTTAAAACATTGTGTCTTATTCTTTTTTGAATCTACAAAATTATATTTAACTTTTTCCCCTATATCTTCATTAAATGTATAAAAGTCCATTTTAATCATCATTGCAGCTGTTAGGTTTTCATACCACTCAATTAATCTTAAATCATTTTCAATGATTTTTCTAAAGTCAGGAAAAGTTTTCTCATCAATTTTTTTGTTTGTTACTAATCTTTGAATATTCTCTGAGTTCATTTCTCCTTGCTGAAATCTCTCTGCCGTGTCAAAAGATGACAAATAATCTGGGGTAATAAAAAGAAGCCCCATATCTGTATCAACATGAATCCATGCCCTATCATAATAAATTTCAGAGACAGTATGCCTATATCCTGATAATTTTCTTTCAGCTGCAATAAAATCAATAACTCTTCCCGGCAAGCCCACACCTTCAAGTAAAGCAAGAGTAGTTTGAGAAATGTAACGACAATGAGTGATTAATTCTCCCGCGCCTTTCCTTATCTTTTCTAATCGCTCCCCACTCTTTTCTTCAACTAATTCTCCTTCTTTCCAATAATCATTATCCCTCAAACCATGAATATGCCTATCTGCAATATCTGAAAGAAAATCAACTAATTCCCCAATATTAGTTGGTGTATCTTGCCCATGATAAAAGTCATTTAATTTCTTATTATTAACCATTTTTATGATAAAATTCAATTGATTTAAAAACATTTATGCCAGAAAATAGATGAACCCAAAATCATAAATGTTATAAAGCAAAATCCCTCATTTCTTCTCTATGAAAATACTTTTTGTCTCAGAATATTTTACGCCAAAAATTATGGGTGGTGGAGAAATTAATTTATTTCTGATAGCTAAAGCACTTGTTAAAAATGGAGAAGATGTTTCCGTACTAACTTCTTATCATTCGGGATTAAAAAGAGTTGAGATTATTGAGGGGATCAAAATTTATCGCAAGCTGAAGACTGCAGACAACCCAAGCGGGGTTAAAAATAATTGGATTAGGAGCAGATTGTTTCCAAAATCAATTGTTAAAGAAACTAAAAAACTTAATAAAAAATTAAAATTTGATTTGATTCATTTCATTGGAACAAGCATCATTGCGGCAAAAGAATTGCGGAAAATTAAAGGGTTACGAAAAGATAATGTACCTTTGTTTGCAACCATCGAAAGTTATCCTGCCCTTTGTCCAAAAGGAGACAGATTTTATCATGGGAAGAAAGAGTGTAAATTTGTTTGTTCATTCTCTAAATTTTTATCTTGCCAAATTAATTCTTCAGAGATAGGTAAAACTAGGAATAGTTGGTACTTAAGATATAATCCATTGTTTGTATACTATGTATATAATTATTACAAAAAATTAAATGAGGGATTAAAATATTGTAAGTTAATTGCCATTAGCGAATATGTACAAAAAATATTATTACAACATAAAAAGAAAAGTGTTGTTATTCCAAATATGTTAGAAATTGATAAATTTAATGTTAAGATTAATAAGAAAACAAACAAAAGTAAAAAAATAAAAGTACTTTATTTAGGATCTTTAACCAAATTTAAAGGCCCACAGGTATTGTTGAAAGCAATTAAAGGATTAGATGTAAAATGTAATTTGTATGGAGATGGTCCGTTAAAAGAAGAGTTACAGAATTATATTAAAAGAAATAATCTTGATTCAGAGATTCACCAACCAGTTTCTTACGATAAGATTCCAGAAGTTTACGCCAATCATGATTTGGTGGTCTTCCCTTCTATTTGGCCTGAACCATTTGGTAGAATTGCAATTGAAGCGATGGCTGCTGGTAAGCCAGTGATTGGAAGTGATATTGGGGGAATTAGGGAAACGATTGAAGAAAGAGAGGGGATACTTGTTAAAGCAGGAAATAGTCATGAACTAAAAAAACAGATATTAAATGTAACAGAAAATAGAGAGCTAAAAAAGTTCAAAGTTATGGGAGTGAAAAATGTTAAAGACAAATATTCAGAATTAGAAGTAATTAAGAAAATGATTAAAAGATATCAAGAGACATTAAAATGAGAATAACTGAACGTAAACAAGTATTAGATTATTATAAAAAAGAAAAGGTTGCTCAAGGCTATATTAAAAAAAGGTTTACTGAACCTTTAAACTTTGTTGAACATAAAAGACAAGTAAATTTGATTAATAATATTATTACTAACTATGATTGTAAGTATATCTTAGAATTTGCTCCCGGACCAGCAAGACTAACTGCAGAATTAAATCTTGAGAATATTAAAGAAGGAATAAGCATAGAATCTAGTTCAAGCATGTTAAAAATTGCAGAAAATAGAATGAAAAGTAACCACCATTATCATAGATGGTCTTTTGTTAATGATGATGTTTTTAAATACAAAAATAAAAATAATCAAAGATATGATTTGATTTTCACAATAAGGTTTTTATTGCACTTTAAAGCTGAAGAAAGAAATAAAATATATCAACAAGCATCAAATTTGTTAAATGAGGGGGGCTTATTATCTTTTGAAGTTATGAACAAAAATATTGTTTTACCATTAAGAAAGATTTTAGGTAAAAAAAGGTATTTTGTATATGACAAATTGTATACTAAAAAAGAGTTCAAAGAAGAAATGGAAAATAATGGATTTAAAGTTATTAAAATGTTTCCAATCCTAAAACAATTCTGGTTACAAGCATTATTCTCAAGACCACTTAAAATAATAAAGATGAATAATTTAGCTAGAAAAATCATTTTCTTTTTAGAAAAATTTAGATCTAACGAACCTTATGAATGGATTGTTTTATGTCAAAAGAAATAAAATAAAAAAAAAGCAAAGAAACAAAGAAATGATAAACAAGCGAAGAATAACTTACTATGTGCAGAGATATAGACCTAGATACGAAGCGATATCTAAAGAAGTTTCAGTTTTGGCAAATTATTTCTCAAAAGAAAATAGAGTCAAAATCCATGATTTGCATCTTGATGGATTATTTAATTTCAAATTTAATAGAAAGAGAAGTTCTTATCATTTTTTTTATTATCCAGTACTATTCTTACATAGTTATTGTTTAAGCAAAAGAAGCAATGTCAACCACATTTATACCTCTTTAGGAGATTTGCCTTATCTTAATATAATTAATTTAAACACAACAATACTTACTGCAGCTGCCTCATGTAAAATTAAAAAAATTAAAAAAAGAATTAAAAGATTAAAAAAACTTAAGAAAATTGTAGTAGAATCAAATAAACAAAAGGAAGAACTATTAGAATTAGGGATTAATCCAAATAAAGTTAGAGTGATTTATCCACCGGTAAACTTAAAAGAATTTAATTATTATAAACCTAAAGGAGATTTCAAGATTCTTTATGCAAGTTGTCCAACGAGATTAAGTGATTTTAAAAAAAGAGGTATAAACCTTATAATTGAAACTGCAAAAAAACATCAATCAGCAAAGTTCATACTTGCTTGGAGAAAAGGTGCTTATTTGGACATTAAACAATTAATAAACAAATCTTCTCTCAAAAATATAATAATCGATAATCGGATTATCAATGATATGAACGAGATTTATGGTCGAACACATTGCACCATAATTCCCTATACCAAACACGATAATTATCTTAAACTCATTCCTAATTCTGCATTAGAAAGTTTAGCCGCTGGAAAACCAATATTAGTTTCAAACAAAACTGAAATTGCTGCTTTTGTTGATAAAGAAAGATGTGGAGTAGTGTTTGAACCAAATGAAACTAGTTTACTAAAAGCCATCATTAAATTAAAAAACAATTACACAAAATATCAAAAAAATTGCCGGAAAACCGCTAACAAATATTTTTCAAGAGATGATTTTGTTAAAGAGTATGAAAAAATATACAAAAAGATATGAACAAACAGATTGGGAATTATAAAAAACAATTAAAAATAAATGGTTACTAATCTTAACTAAAATAGGTCCATAACCTATTTAAAGTTAAAAAAAGAAAAATAAGTACAAATTTAAATAGAAGTAAAGAAATAATTAATTGAAGCCAAATGAAAGAAGAAATAATTAAAGAATATTCTTCATGATATAAGTTATTTACCTCAAAATACAAAAAAATGTCTATACCTATTAAACTAGAAAATATTTTAGATTACTTATCTCCTGGTTGGTCTAAAAAAGAATTCTACAAAAATAAAACCTTTGATGAATTATTTCAGATTGATGAAATCCCATTATCATGGTTTTATGAAAGATCATTTTGTTTACATACGTTGCCCCCAATTTTTAAAACAAAAGAAATGATAAAAAATATTATTTATGATAAAAAAAAGCACATAAATAAAAAATTAAAAATAAGAGTAATGGTGTTAAAAAAATTATACTATATTAATGAATCATTAAAAACTTTATTTTGTACAAAAAAGGGAAAAATAGGTGACTACCATTCTACTAAAAACGTCCTATTTTTTATACATTCAAACCATATTGATTTTAAAAATAAAGAAATATTTAGAATTAATAATATAATCAATAAAATAAAAAAAGACAATTATATAAAACCATTTATCCTTGTTGCAAGTCAATCTTCAGAAAAAGTATACTCCGCGATTCAAAGATTACTTCGATGTAATAATACCATTTATGATTTCATTAGTCTAAAAGATAAAAAAGAAGCAAAAATTAAATCAAAAGAATTAGCATCATTATGGATTTCAATAAGTGAAAGAGAGAAAATAAAAATATTAAGATCAAATGAAATATTTGAATGCGTAAGTGGTCCATTGGATTTATACTTCTCTAAAGAATTTTTGTATTATTTAATTTTATATTATAAAGCAAGTAAAAGAGCAATTATAAAAAGCAAAAGTAAAGCAATAATAATAACTGCTACTAATGGATTATTTGAAAGATGTTTAATGGCAGCAGCGAGTTCTTTAAACATTCCCACCATAATTCTCCAACATGGAGCGGGCGGTAGTGATATAAAATACAAATTGAGAGATCCTTATAAATTTATTACTTTTTCAAAATTTTATAAGAATAAATTAATAAAAAATATGATTCAAAAAAAAAATGTCATAATTACTGGACCATATATCTTTGATGACCTATATAAATATACCCTCTCAAAAATTAAAATTAGAAAGAGGCAACAGAAGAATATTGCTATTCTAACGGTTCCATTTGTTGAACAAGGATATTATAGTAAAAAAGAATATTTTGGTTATATAAAAATAATCATTAAAGAGATTAAAAAAAGTGGCTCCCATAAAATATTTATTAAGCTTCATCCTAGAGAAAAACATATCAAAGAATATAAAAAACTAATTAAAAAAAATGACTTTAAAGAAGTGTTAATTGGACAAAAAACAAATCAAGGAGGATTATATGATATTATTAATAAATCTGATATGGTCATTAATTTTAGTTCAACAACAGCCATTGAAACAATGATTTTAAATAAACCTTTAATAACGATGCTTATGCCAAATTTTGATAACCCATTAAACAAATGGCTCCACGAAAGCAAAGCAACTATTGAAATATCGATAAATGGAGACCTTTCAAAAACCATTAAAAAAATTCTTATTAAAGACACCTTAATAAAAAATAGAAAAAAATTGGTTCATAAGCTTTGTGGTAAAATCGATGGAAGATCATCAGAAAGAATAGTTCAACTAATCTATTCGTTATATAAAAAATAAATAAAAAATGTACAAAAGAATAAACCCGGAATTGCATAGAATAATTCAAATATTCAATAAAAATGGATTAAATTATAATCTTTTTAAATGTGAACATATTTTTGAAGGAGAAAATAAAAACCTGGATATTATTTTCAGAACTATAGAAGATTACAATAAAGCTTCTAAAATATTAAATAAAGAAAACTATCTTCTTTATATGTCGGAAAAAGTTGAAAGATATAAAAAAATGTATCTTTTATTCAAAAAAGAAGTGGTCTATGCCATTCATCTTCATAGAGAAGTTTCTTGGCATGGAATTATTGTCTTGAATAAAGAAAAAGTCTTTGAAAGAGCACGAAATAATATCCCCTCTCCAGAAGATTCTTTATTAATTCATTCTGCACATGCTTTATTTGAAAATTTTAAAATATCATCATTCCAAAGGAAATTACTTGCAAAATACAAAAAAGAAACTAAAGACAAAAATTATATCAACTCCCAATTAGTAAAATTTGGATGGAAAAAAGAATTTTATAAATTTATCAAAGATTTCTCTATTACCAAAAGATTAATAGTACAAATTTATTTTTCCTGTTTAATAAAACATCCTTTAAGTATACTTACTCTTGGAAATAAACTTTTCAAATACATAAGAAGAAAAATATCTCTTGAAAGAAAATGTTATTTAATAGCTTTAATTGGAGTAAATGGATCTGGAAAAACAACACTTACCCACAAATTATTAGAAAAATATGAAAATCTAACCAGATTTATGGGAATTAAACAAGAGAGGTATTATTTTGGCTGGGTTCCTTTTTCATTTATCGCAAAAATTATTTCAAAGATGTTTAGGAGAAAAGCTATTTTCAAAGAAACAGCCGTTAAGAGCACAGTAATAAAAAATAACCAAAAAATTAATAAAAATAAAATGTTTCAAGAATTATTATTTTTATATAACTTTTGTGAATATTTATACCGTTATATTTTTACTATTTACCCTAAATTAAGAACCAGAAAGCTCTTAATTAGTGATCGTTATTTCTATGATATTTATGGACAATATCCTTCAGCCAAGAAAAGTATTATCGTCCCTTTACTGTTTAAACTATTTCCTTCTCCTGACTTATTAATTATTTTGGATGCTAATACGAAAACTATTATGAAAAGAAACAAAGCAGGACAAAACTTGAAAAGAAATGTTTTTCCAAAAGAATACTTAGATTGTCAAAAGGAAAGATACAAAGAAATCAGTACGATGTTTAATGCACCCATTATTGACACTGAAAATAAGTTAGAAAATAATATTGATGAAATTACAAGTCATAGCTGGAATAGTATAATTAAAAGAGTTAGGTTGTAGTTCCAATTAATATATAAATAAAGAATAAAGATTAAGAATAATGGCCAAAATTGTAACTGAATTGTATGATGATATTTGGGCTAACTTTGATAAAGAAATGATTAAAGAAGCCTATAAACTTCTTAAAACTAGACTTAAAAGAAATGAAATCCCCCTAAAAATTCTTAAGAATAAAAAAGTGTTAGATATGGGCTGTGGTTCTGGAAGATATTCAATTGCATTAAAAAAGTTAGGTGCAAAGAAAGTAATAGGGATGGATTTTGGTGAGGGGAAAAAACTTAAGTATAAAGGGGTACAATATGTAAATGGTAGTGCATTGAAATTACCATTTGAGGATAATTCTTTTGATTTTGTATTTTGCAACGGAGTTCTTCATCATACAACAGATCCTATAAAAGGAATAAAAGAGATGTACAGGGTTTTAAAACCTAATTGTTGGAGCTGGTTGTTTGTTTGTGGTGAATGCAAATTTTATGAAATGTTAGATGATATTAGAAAGAATCTAAACTCAAAAGATAGTAAAAAATTTAGAAAATTATTAGAATTATGGCAATTACCAAAACAAAAACAATTTTTTCTAACTGATTTATTATTTGTAGCAATCCGACATTATTTCACAAGAACAAGATTAGAAAAAACATTAAGTGAGATTGGTTTCAAAAAAATGATATTTCTTCCAAGAGGAGTTGATTATGATCTCACCGAACAAGTATACAATAATCCAGAATTAACAGAATATTTCAACAAAAATGGTGAAGGGGATTTGAGGTTTATGATGAAGAAATAAGCAAAAAGTTTACCATTTATTTTATTGTTTACATTTTATGATTTACTCTTTTTTAATATCTCTTCATCCATCCCATGATCTCACCTGTCTTCTCATTAAACCAAGTATTACAATTCAAACAAAAAAAGCGCGCAGCACCATTCCTTTCCCTTCCTTTTCTTACAATAGTGAACTTACCTTCAATTTTCTTTCTACTGATATTACAAGAAGGACAAATACAGAATATCATTTTTTTACTAGCAATATTCTCTCTTTTTATTCCTATTTTTGCACCTAATTTCATTTTCAATAATCTATGTTTTTCATCCATAAGTTTTAAAAAGTGAGTTGAGTATAAAAAAATGTTGAAACTATTATCACAGTAATAAAAAGCGCGCAGACTTACCCAAAATTTATAAATCAATTTAGTGAAACAAATATAAAATAGAAAAAGGTGATCACATGAATTATGCAATAAACTTAAAAAATGAATTAAAAAAAGGAAATAAAAAAATAGGTGTTTGGGGTCTTGGATATATTGGCTTCTCAACAATTACCCACTTTGCAAAAGCAGGAATAACTTGTATTGGAACTGATATTTCACAAAAAAGAGTTAATGACGTAAATAATGGAAAGGCAACAATTCCAAACCTTGATTTCTGGTTAGGGTTCAACACCCAAGCACTTGCAAGAGATGGTATCATGCGAGCAACAACACAATGGCAAGAACTTATCCATCCTGATGTTCTTGCCCATATAGTTACAATTCCTACAGAAAAAGATGGAAAACCACACCACGACATTCTTATTGATGTTGTTAATAAACTAAGCAATTTAAAAAATGTGGAAATGGAACATCCGCCTCTCGTTATTGTTGAAAGTACTCTTACCCCCTCTGTTGCTGATGAAATTATAATTCCGCTCTTCAAACAAAAAGGAATTGAAATCGGAAAAGACATATTATTTGGAATTGCTCCTAGAAGAGATTGGTTTACCTCGGCAGATAAAGGTTTAACAGCATTACATCGAGTTGTTGGAGGAACAACTCCAGAAACAACAACATTAATGCATGAAGTGCTTGGAATTGTCTGTAACAATATTCTTGAAGCCCATGATCACAAACATGCAGCGATAGTCAAAAGTGTCGAAAATGCGTTCAGACAACTTGACATTACATTTGCTAACCAACTCTCATTAGCGTACCCTGATTATGATATGAAAAGTGTCTTAAAAATGGCAGGAACTAAATGGAATATTGAAACCTATCACCCTTCCTTCGGAACAGGGGGATATTGTATTCCATTAGCACCACAGTATGTTCTGGAAGGAGCGAAACATCCTGAACAATTAACACTACTAAAAGAATCACTCAAAACTGATTTTTCCCAACCACAAAGGGTTGTTGAAAGTCTTATAAGAAGAGGAGTGAAAAACGTCGTAATTTTAGGGATTGCATATACTGGAGATCTTAAAGTCCATGTATTAAGCCCGGCAATACCTATCGCGAAAGAGCTGAAAGCAAATGGAATTAATGTAGAGATTCATGACCCTTATTACACGTCAGAAGAAATTAAAGATATAACTGATTGTAAAAGCACAACTTTTCCAGAAGGATTACATGAAAAAGATGCTATTGTTATTGTATCTCCACATATGCAATATTGTTATACAAACACTCAAGAGATCTTAAAATATTGTACCATGACTAAGCTAATTCTTGATAATACAGGCATCTGGAATGATATAAAATTCCCTGAAACAGTTAAATATTATGAAGCGGGTGAATCAAATTGGTTAGGATAAGGTGATTTAAAGATGGAAAATAAAATAGAAAAAATTGTAGTTTGGATTCAAGAAAAGGTTAAAGAGGCAAAGGCAGATGGAGTTATTGTTGGTTTAAGTGGTGGAATAGATTCTTCTTGTGTTGCAGCATTATGTAAAAAAGCATTCCCAGAAAATGTACAAGGGGTAATTATGCCTTGCTTAAGTAATCCTTTAGATAAAGAACATGCTGAATTAATAGCAAAACATTTTGAAATCCCTTACAAAATTGTTGATTTGGAAGAAAGTTTCAAAAATGTGTTCAAAGTATCAGAAGGTGAAGAATATGATAAAGATAAACACAAAGGATTAGCGACTGCTAATATCAAACCACGACTCCGTATGACTACTTTATATTATTTTGCAAATAAATTAAATTACTTAGTTGTGGGAACTGATAATAAAACCGAATCCATGATTGGTTATTTTACTAAACATGGAGATGGTGGAGTTGATATTTTACCAATATCAAGTCTCTTCAAAAGAGAAGTAAGAAAGTTAGCTGCTGCTTTAGAAATTTCTGAAGAAATCATTACCAAAAAGCCTTCTGCCGGTTTATGGGAAGGACAAACGGATGAAGATGAAATGGGATTAAGTTATGAAGAAGTAGATGATATCCTCTCTAAAATAGAGGATAATGAATGTGTAAGTCACATTGATCAAGAAAAATTAGAAAAAGTTAAACGAATGATGTCTACTAGTGAGCATAAAAGGAATTTGCCTCCGGCTTGTGAATAGTAAATAATCAAAGCAGACACAGTTTTCAAATGAGTACTTAATGTGAAAAATGAAAAAAATGAAAAAAATATTAATTTTAGGGATCTCAGGATTTGCAGGATTAGAAATAGCAAAAAAATTAGTTTTAGAGAATAAAGTTATTGGCACTTATTATCATAACAAACCAGAAATCAAAAATTGCGAATTAATACAGATGGATGTAACAAGTAATAAAATATTAAATTCACTTTTAGAAAATAAAAAACCAGATTTAATAATTAACTGTGTTGCTATTTCAAACATTGATGAATGTGAAATGAATCATGAATTATGTAGAAAGATTAATGTTTTACCAACTGAAGTCATTGTTGAGTATTGTAAAAGAAACCCAAAAACAAAATACGTTTTCTTATCTTCAAGTCAAGTTTTTGGTGGAGATAAAACGAAAGTGGGTGCTTATAGTAAAGATGATCCTTGTCATCCAATAAACTATTATGGCAAATGTAAGTTAGAATGTGAAAATATAATTAGAAAATTGAAGAATCATGTGATTATAAGGCCGTGCCTTATTTTTGGATTACCAAAAAAATATCAACACAAAACCATTTTTAATTATATTTATGATGCGCTCTCAGTAGGAGATATATTTACAGCTCACTTTGACCAGATTAAAAGTCCAGTTTTTGTACAAGATGTGGCACTACTTACAAAAAACATTATTGAAAAAGAGAAAACAGGAATTTTTCATGCAGGAGGAAAAACGAGGTCTATTTATGATTTTACTATAGAGGTAGCTAAATTTTTTAGTTTTAATACTAATTTAGTGATTATAAAAAAAAGTGAAGAAAAAAGTTATCGGTCTAAGAACAATTCATTAGATTGTACTTTTACAGAACAAGAATGCGGTTTTATTTTCAAACCGTTGGAAGAATCATTATATAATATTAAGAGGGTGATAATATGACAGCAGCATTAGTAACAGGAGGGGCTGGTTTTATAGGCAGTCATTTAGTTGAAGCTTTAGTTAAAAAAGGAATAAATGTAAAAGTTTTGGACTCATTAATAAAAGGAAAGAAGTCAACTATACAATATTTAATTGATGAAGGGAAAGTAGAATTTATTGAAGGAGATATTAGGAACAAAGACATTGTAGATTTAGCTATGAAAAACGTTGATTATGTTTTTCATACAGCAGCAATTCATATTCAAGCGAGTGTAAAATCTCCAGATGATTGTTTAGGAGTTAACATTCAAGGTTCTTATAACATCTTTAAATCTGCCCTTGATCATGGTGTGAAAAGAGTTATTTTCTCTTCTTCATCAAGCGTTTATGGTGACCCAAAGAGATTACCTATGCACGAGGAGGACCAACTTTATCCTAAAGAACCATATGGGGCTGCAAAATTATATTGTGAACATTTACTTCAACATTTAGCAACAAAAGGATTAAAATACAATTCCTTACGTTACTATAATGTTTACGGAGAAAGACAAGCTGCTCATGCTTATTATACTACTGTTGTAACTCATTTTATCCAGAGAATTATAAATAATGAGTCACCAATAATCGATGGTAAAGGAAATCAATCAATGGATTTTACTCATGTCTCAGATGTTGTTCAAACCAATATTGCCGCCATGGAATCTGAAGCAGTCAATGAAGTTTTCAATGTAGGAACTGGCATCAGTACATCTATAGCACAACTAGCACAAATAATTATCCAAGCACTTGACAAAGATATCCAACCCATTTTTAGAGATCGTGAAGTATTAGTTACCAGAAGACAAGCAGATACTACTAAAGCTGAACAATTATTGGGATTTAAAGCGAAGGTAAATGTTAAAGATGGATTAACTCAAGTAGCAAAAGAAATTGCTTCAAATCCGGAGAATTATTAAAAATGGATGACGAAAACAATAATTGGCAACAACCAGAGATAAAAAATAGAGAACTTAATAAATATAATTGGTTAGTGCTTCATAAAGAGAACTTAAAATTAAGTAGAAACACCGACATTGGGGCTTTTTCATTACTTGATGCTTCTGAAAGTATTTCCATTGGGGAAAATGTCAAGATTGGTTCACATTGTTCACTTTATTCAAGAACAGATATTGACAATAAAAAAGGAAAAATAATTTTAGAAAAAAATAGTTCATTAGGTTCACATTGCGTGGTCATGCCAGGAATCACTATAGGAGAGAATTCTATCGTTGGGGCAATGAGTTTTGTTAATAAAGATATTCCTGCAAATGAAGTTTGGATTGGTAGCCCTGCTAAATTTTTGAAAAAAATAATGAACAACAATAATGGGGGAGAAATTAAAAAAACAAATCAATGGAAGATTCCTTTGTTCAAAACAGAATGGTCAGAAGATAATGTAGAAGCCGTAAATAAAGTAATCAGAAGAGGGACGCATTGGGCTGCAGGACCGGAAATAGAAGAATTTGAAAAAAAATTAGCTGAATTTAATGGAGTCAAATATGCTTTAACATTCAATTCTGGCACTTCTGCCCTCTTTGCGATGTATAAAGCAATTGGAGTTGAAGGAAAAGAAGTTATTGTACCTTCATTTACATTTATTGCCACTGCTAATGCCATTATTCTTGCTGGAGGAATTCCAATATTTGCCGAGTCTGAAGAAGAAACATTAGGATTGGATGCAGAAGATGTTGAAAGAAAGATTACAGCAAACACCAAAGCAATTGTAGCTTTACATTACGCTGGTGGCGTTTCAAAAGATATTGAGAAATTAAAAGAAATTGCAAACAAACATAACATCCATCTCTTAGAAGATAATGCTCATTCATTGGGTGTCAGAAAAAATGGAAAATTGTGCGGAACTTTTGGTATTGCATCAATCTTAAGTTTCTGTCAAAACAAGCTAATTACAACTGGTGAAGGGGGAGCAGTTATTACTGATTCTCAACATCTATACGAAAAAATGAAACTTATACGATCCCATGGAAGAGTTGATAATGGTCAAGATTATTTTTCTACAACTGATGAGATGGAATATCTTGAAGTGGGGCATAATTTTCGTATGTCTTCAATGAATGCTGCATTAGGGTCATCACAACTTAATCATTTCAATGAAATTATGCAATCAAGAATTAGTAGCGCATCATATCTAAATCAAAAATTAAGTGAGTTTAAAGATATTGAAGTTCCAAAACCATATTTAAATTCTAATCATTTTTATCAAATGTACACCATCAAATTAAAAAATAAAGAAAACAGAGACAAATTACAAAAACATTTGACAGAAAATAAAATAATGAGCAGAATTTATTATTCACCAATTCATCTTACAAAATTTTATCAAAAAAAAAAATGTAAAAAAGGGGAACTTCCAAAAACTGAAGAGATATCAAACAGAATTTTAACATTACCAATGTATCCGGGAATACCTAAAGAAGAATTAGATTTAATAATTAATTCGATTAAAGAGTTTATGCAAAGAGGAAGAGAAGATGCTTGAAAAATGTTCGGTTTGTGAAGAAGAAAATGAAAACACTGTTCTTTTCTGTAAGAAATGTGTTAGTCCAGTAAATATTCGAAAAATTTCAGATTATACTGAAGAAGATAAGGATTTCATTCTTTCATTGTTATTGAATGTTGTTGCTAAAAAGAAAAAAAAAGTAATTGAAAAGAAAAAACAAATCATTGATTCACTTTTCTTTGACCAGTATCTTAATGTCTACTGGCTTCGTCCAGAAACAGCTGTTTGGAGAACAATTGAAGCAGAAATACTTAAAGAGTGGGATTGTTTACAAGAACCACTACTAGATCTCGGATGTGGGGATGGGATTAATTTATCAATTGCAAAGGGAAACAAATTTTCTTTAGAGTTTGATACATTTCAGGGTGTAAAACTAGACAAAAAAGATATTTATGATAACGTTGGAGAAGAATATCACCCTATTTTAACCAATCAAATTGAGGAGAAAATTTCTTCCGGCATTGATATCAAAAAAAGTTTAGTAAAAAAAGCTCAAATGCTTAATACGTATAAAGAGATATTAGAAGGTGACATCCATAACTTACCTTATCTTTCAAAAACATTCAGAACAGTATATTCAAATGTAATAAAAGATTTTGAAAATGTACAACCAATCCTAAAAGAAGTGAATAGAGTCCTACAAAAAGATGGCCAACTTATCCTAACAACCCCAAATAACAAATTTAAAAAAAATCTTTTCTTCATTAATGAAGCTAAAAAGTTAGAAGAAAAAAATGATCTAAAAAAAGCACAACTGTTTGTAAATTATGATCGTGGAAGATCTGTTTATAGCGCAACCCAAAAGTCACTAGAAGAATGGAAAGATGAATTACAAAGAGCAGGATTTATTTTAGAAAAAGTAATTACCTATGCCTCTCCTGACCTCATTAAACTCTTTGATATTGGGACTAGAGCTTTCTCTGTAGATATTATAAAAAAATATGATGAATACAAAAATAAAGATTTAGGAAAAACTATGAAAGAAATATGGATACCGGTTATTAAAAAAATGTTTGAAGTATATTTAGATAAAATAGAAGACCTAGAAGGTGGCTTCATGATACTTAAAGCCAAAAAGGTGACAATATGACATTTAAAGAATTAAATGAACTAAAAGAAAAAAATATAAAATTTTTAACAATCTTAAATGAATTTTCATCTGAAGTTGAAAAAACACTTAGAATCGAAATTAAAACTAAAGTGGAAAAAAAGTTGTTTGGATCGGGTCGCCCTTGCTACTTTCTCAAAAAAAAAGGAGAAACTGAAAAAGATTTGTTTCATCTCCGAAATGTAATAACTAACTCTAGACAACCAAGCCCAATTTTCATGAAAATTTATAGTGAAAAATATGAACAACCTATTCTTGATGCTTTACTTCAACGGAAAAAACAAATTGAAAAGAGTATTGGAACTAAAGTTGTTTTTATCAAAGAGAATGAAATTTAAAAAAAGTATTTTTCAACAACTTTTATAAGTAAAACCTAAACAATCAAAGTAATAAAATCATTAATATGGAAGTTAATATCAAATGGATATAAATAATAAAAAACACTCAATGCAATATAGTGTTACTGATTGGAAAACTAAACTTAAATTTATTATCAATAGAGGTAGAGGCCACATGATTCCTTTTATAAAAAACAGGATTAAGTGGCATATCTATCCAAAATTAAAAATTTTACCTAAATTCCCAGACCATTTAGATCTCGAAACAACAAATTCATGTAATATGAAATGTCCAATGTGTTATAGAGATAATATCTGGAAAAAACAATTTAATTTTAAAGATAAAACAATGGGTTTTATGAGGTGGGAATTATTTACTAAGATTATTGATGAAGCATCAAAAAATAAAGTTTATTCTATCCGTCTCAGTTGGAGGGGTGAGCCCCTAATTCATCCAAAAGTGGTTGATATGATAAAATATGCTAAAATAAAAGGCATTAAAGAAGTTTCTTTCCTTACAAATGGTCTAAATATGAGTGAAGAAATGTCTAGAAAACTAGTAGACGCTGGAGTTGATTGGATTACAAATTCCTTTGATGGCACTGGTAAAGTTTATGAAGCCATCAGAGACCCTGCTAAATATGAAGAATCTTTAAAAAGATTAAAAACTATTCAAAGAATTAAAAAAGAAAAAGGAACCAAAAAACCAATTCTAAAAGTTCAATCAGTATTTTCAGCAATAAAAGACAATCCTGAAGAGTTTTATAATGCATTAGGCCCAATAGTTGATGAAATTGCTGTTAATGATACACAAGATCATAGTCTTAAAAATAAAGATCAAAATCCTTACTACTTTTGCCCAGTACCTTGGCAAAGGATGGTTATTTGCTGGAATGGTAAAGTTGTTCAATGCATTAATGATTTCAATGATCGTAATTATGTTGGAGATTTAAATAAACAAACAATTAAAGAAATATGGCTCGGCAAAGAATTAAAAGAAGTTCGTAAATTAATATTAAAAAGTGAAAGATTAAAGTTAAAAGCTTGCACTGAATGTTTTGATGGCGATAGGAGAAAAACAATAAAAGTTAAAATTAGTGGTCGGGAAGTTGTCAGTGGAGACTTAGGTTTTGAATTTAAAAATATGAAAGAAATAAAAAAGAAAGGCGGTCATCTTGATGAAAGCAACATTAGAAACGAAAAATTGATTAAAAAAATAGTTTAAATGAATTATGAAAAGTCTATTGTTAAAAAAATAGTATTCTTATTCATAAAATATTTAAATGAAAAATTTTAAATAAAAGAGATTAAAATGAAACAAGTCACTGTTGTTAATAGAATAATTGGACCAAATCAACCTATTTTTATAATAGCTGAAATAGGTGGGAATTATGAGACTATTGAGCAAGCTAAAAAAATGATAGATTATACAAAAGACGCTGGTGCAGATGCCATAAAACTACAAACTTACTTTGCAGATAAGATTGCCCAACCACAATCCAGATTTGAAGTAAAAGGCCTTGGAGAAATTGACCAATACCAGGTGTGTAAAAAATTTGAAGTAAATAAAGAGTCACATCAACAAATTTTTGATTACGCTAGAGAAAATGGAATGATTATATTTTCCACACCAAGTTGTCGAGAAACAACTGATTTTCTAGAAGAATTAGGGACCGATGCCTACAAAACTGGCGCAGACGAAATCACAAATATCCCTCTTTTAAAGTATATTGCACGAAAAGGTAAACCCATCTTCATGTCAACTGGAATTTCAACAATGACAGAAATTTCAATGGCAATTGAGGCAATTAAGGAAGAAGGAAACAAAGACATCTTATTATTTCAAACAACTTCTATTTATCCGAATGACCCCAAAGATGCAAATTTAAGAGTAATGGAAATGTATAAACTTGCTTTTAGCGTTCCAGTTGGTTTTTCAGATCATACAGCAGACATCTATACACCAATTGCTGCGGCTGCAATTGGTGCAAATATGATTGAGAAACATTTTTGCCTTTCCAGAAATGACCCAGGGACAGACACTTTCTTTGCTTTAGAACCAAATGAATTCAGAGAAATGTGTAAAGGCATTAGAATAGCAGAAGCTGCTTTGGGTTCAGCAGAAAAGAAAATACTAGATGGAGAAAAAAAGACTGCCAAAGGATTCAGAAAAAGCTTTATTGCCTGGAGAGATATCAAAAAAGGTGAAGTTCTTACTGAAAATAATACTATTGTGAAAAGACCAGGAAAAGGAATTTGGCCCCAACATTACGAGGCCATACTAGGTGCTAAAGTTAATAAGGATATTGCAAAAGATGACTTCATCAGGTGGAAAGATATTACTGAACGGACATAAAAATGTATACTAATAATCCCAGAAAAACAATTGCAATTATCCAAGCAAGAATGGGTTCAACTAGGTTACCAAATAAGATTATGATGGAAATCGGAGGAAAACCCATTGTTGAACATGCCTTAAGCATCTTACAGAGATGTAAAAGAATTGATAAAATTTGCCTTGCCACTTCTAAAGATCAGAAAAATAAGGTTCTTGAAAATGTTACTCAAAAATTGGGAGTAAATATACATTTTGGATCTGAAGATAACGTCTTAGAAAGATTTAATGATATAGTTGAAAATCTTAATCCTGAATTTGTTAACATTGTTAGAGTTTGTGCTGATTCGCCTTTCCTAGACTATGAAGAGATTGACAACCTGATTGAAGCACACGAGAAAGAGGGTTGCGACTTAAGTACTAATTATTATCATTTGGAAGGGCTTCCTTGCGGAGCAGAAGTTATCTCACGTAAAGCATTTAAAGAATCTGTTCAACTAGCTAAAACCGATGAACATCGTGAACATCTCGACGAGTGGATACTTCAACACCCAGATAAATATAAAATATTACAGGTTAGTGTTCCTAAAGAAAAAAGAAGTTTTAGAATAAGTTTTGCTATTGACACCCAAGATGATTTTGACTTTATGAAAACAATTGTAGATATGACAACACCGGTTAACAATGGTTATTATAAAACTGAAGACCTTCTCTCAACTTTACGCGCTAATCCAGAAATAATTTTAAAAAAAAGATTGAAAATATTTGTGAGAGCTGATGGAGATGGTGAAATAGGTATGGGCCACATATATAGAGGTATTACTATTTGTGAATCATTAAGAGAAATGTTACCAAAAGTAGAAATATTATTCTTTTCAAATGAAGAAGCAAGAAACTTCCTGAATGAATATGGATATTCCTCTTTACCTGCTGAAAAAATCAAAGAATCAATAATTAAAGAAGATCCAGATATTATTGTGACTGATTTAAGAAAATACTTAGATGATACAAGTTCCGAGAGATTTGGTAAATCATTAAGAGTCAGATTCATCGACAGTGAGAAAGAAAGAAATGTTAGAGGAGACCTTATAATCAACTCATTCCCAATAAACTTTTCTAATACAAAGTCTAACTACTATTCGGGTTTGAATTACATGCCATTAAGGAAAGGATTTGAAGATGTATCAACAAAGATAGTTGAAGATGTTAAAGAGATTCTAGTTTTATTAGGTGGGGGTGATCAATGTTTCCAGATTTTAAAGTTAAAAGAAGTAATTGAAAAATTTCCAGAACAAAATTTTACTTTGGTTCTTGGACCAGGAATAAGTGAACAAAACAGAAAAGAAGTAATTGAAACTTATCAATCAGTGGATAATACCACAATATTACATAATGTCAAAGAAATAAAAGAATTAATGATTAAAGCAGATATTGGCATATCTGGCGGTGGAAATGTGTTGTATGAATTTGCGAGATGTGGTGTTCCTACCTTATGCTTAACAGCTTCCTATGATTTTAATCATGATGATCACCAGCAATTCTTTGCAAAGGCCTTTGAAGATGCAAGAGTAAGTATATATTTAGGACACAAGAATGAATGGACTATAAGTAAAGCAGAAGAGAAACTAAGAAACTTGATATTAAATACAGAAACCCGAAGAGAAATGTCAAAAAAAGGACAACAACTAATTGACGGAAAAGCAACAACTAAAATATGTCAACTAATAATTAAATCATACTTAAAATGAAAAGAAGATGAGAATAGTAATACATCAACCACAGTACTTCCCTTACATTGGTTTTTTCCACAAATTATCATTGGCTGATGTTTATGTAGTTATGGATAACACTGAGTTTAATAAAGAAGGATTTATACATCGAAATAAAATTATAACTCCAAATGGATATATGTGGTTAACAATACCTCTTATTAAAGAAAGTAAAATCATTAAAAACATTAAAATAAATAATAAGCTACCTTGGAGAAAAAAACATCTTAAGTCAATTGAATGTTATTATAAAAATTCACCCCATTTTAATGAAATTTTTCCGAAAATAAAAAAAATAATAAACAAAGAAAGCTTAACATTACATGAATTAGATTTAGAACTTATTAAATACTTATTAGAATACCTAGGAATAAACATAAAAATCGTAACTGAATCATCATTAAAAATCAGTGGTAAATCTAATGAAAGATTAATAAACATTTGTAAATCAATCAATGCCAACACCTACATATCCGGACCAGGAAGTAAAGGATATATAGATGAAAATTTATTTAATAAAGCAGGAATCTCTTTGGTATACCAGCGGTTTGAACATCCTCAATATGAACAAAGATTCAGTGATAATAATAATTTTTTTCCAAATATGGGGATTATTGATCTCCTCTTTAACAAAGGAAAGGAAAGCAAAGAGATAATTAAAAATTCAGGAGGATTTTACTAATGAAAAAAATACTTGTAATTGCACCCCATCCCGATGACGAAGTTCTTGGCTGTGGAGGGACAATAATTAAAAATATTAAAGCAGGAAATGAAGTTTTTCTTTGTATTATGACTAAAGGAGAAGAAACTTACTATGGAAAAGAAGTCCTGGAAGAAAAGAGAAAAGAAGTCCTAAGAGTAGCAAATTTAATTGGAATAAAAAAAGTATTCTTTTGTGATTTTATCGCTGCTAGTCTAGATGTCGTACCTCAAAACGAAATTAATCATAAATTAAAAGAAATTATTGAAGAATGTCAACCAAACGAGTTATTTATACCACATCAAGGGGATTTACATAAAGACCATCAAATAACTTTTCAATGTGCTTTAATTGCAGCTAAACCAAAAATAAACCCATTTATTAAAAAAATATTTAGTTATGAAGTTATAAGTGAAACTGAGCAATCATCACCATATACAACACCATTTATACCTAATATTTATATTGACATCTCACAAGAGTTAGCAAAGAAAGGGGAAGCAATGTCATTATATAAATCAGAATTGCGAGAATATCCTCATCCACGATCATTAAAAGGAGCTGAAATAAAAGCCATACAACGTGGAAATGAAGTATGTTTAGAAGCTGCAGAGACTTTTATGTTGATTAGAGAAATAATTAAATAATTATCTTTTTCACAACTCTAGCTGGACAACCAACAGCAACAGAAAAATCAGGGATATCTTTTGTCACTACACTATTAGCCCCAATTACGCAATTCTTTCCAATAGTCACACCGTGTTTAATAAAAACACGAGCGCCAATCCAGGTATAAGGTCCAATAATAATATCTCCAAACTCTTGTTGGTGCGGAACCTGAGAAAAATCTTGATTAGTTTTTCTTGATGTAGTATACATCATCACAAAATGACTAATAGCACATCCTTTCCCTATAATCACCTTATTTCCTTTAGATGTAGAAATTGCACTATAACGCCCAATATAAGAATTCTCACCAGCAAATATTTTTCCAGCACCATAGAAAATTGTTCCTGGACCATTAAAACGAAATGAGGGATGAATATTATATTTTTTACGAAATTCAGCGCATTTCATTTCTTGATAAAACAATCTTAACCCCAAATAAATATTCCCAAAAATTCTATTTAAAAGACCAACGCGAGTTATTTTACTGACTGTTTTAGGACTAATAGGCATGATTTTTTATTATTCAATATTATTTAAAAGACTTTCGGAATATTGTTCAATAATGAACATAGTTCCAATATTCTTTTAATAAGAGAAAAAGAGGATTTAGGTTATAAGATGGATTTAAATTGTAAATAAAATGAATATCATCATACTTGCTACTGGACTAATGAAAAAAGAAGCTACTTCTCTTACAACAGTAGAACTTGCTCAAGAATTAATTGAAAAAGGACATAATGTAAAAATAATCGGGAAAAAAGGGCATACCATCGATACAAAAAATATTCCAATAATTGAATTCAAAAATGGATTCCTACATACATTATTCAGCCCAGCTTTTCTCCTGAGAAAAGAAAAAAAAATTGATATTATTTACAGCGTTAGTTCCTCACCTGCATTATTTATAAGAAGTCTTTTAACAAAACTGTTCACAAAAAAACCATTATTAGTACATACTTTAAAATCGTATCCAATAATAAGGGATATAAAAATTAAGAAAAAAAATAAATTTATAAGCTATATTGCAAATTCATGTTACTGGTTATTAAAATATGCAGATTTTGTTACTGTTTCAACAAATGTTCATGCTGATAAACTAATCAAAAAAGGTGTTCCAAAAGATAAGATAAGAGTTGTGAGATCATTTATTGATCATAATAAGTTCATGCCTCTGAAAAGGCTTTCCTTAAAAAGGAAGTATGGGTACGAAGGAAATAAAATAATTTTATACTATGGAGCACTATGGGAAATAAAAGGGTCAAATATTCTTATAAAAGCAATACCTAAAATATTGGAAGAACATGAAAAAAACATATTTATTTGCATTCCACGAAATTTTACTTATTCTTTAAAATACAAATCTTATCTTGAAATGAAAGGGTTCGCAAGACAAATTAATTTTATTGCAGAAGAAGTAAAAATAGAAGATTATGTGGCCATGGCAGACTTAGTTATCTTACCTTATCCACATTTAGAAGGAACTGAAGGAAATCCTTCTTGCTTACTTGAAGCAATGGCATGTAAAACTCCAGTTGTAACAACAGATTTGCCTGAGCTAAGAGAAATTGCAGATGGTTGTGTTTTTATGGCCAAGCCAGGAAATGTCGAATCTCTTCAAGAAACAATTATTTATGCTTTAAAAAATCCTGATTTGGAGATGGTTGAAAAAGCATATCAGAAATCACAAGAATTCTCTGTTGAGAAAATAACTCAACAATTTATTGAATTATATGAAGAATTATTAAAAGATAAAAAAAATTAAATTAATATTATTAACGCCAATCACGAAGAAGTTTAGAGAAAATATAATTAATACTTTTTTCCTTAGTCAAATTTTTATCATCAGTTTTTAAAGTTAAAGAATAATTAAACTTTCTGAAAATATTCATTTGCCTATCTAATTCCATAACTGGTTCTTCTGGTCTTCTTTGATGAAGTATTTCTGCGTCGTTATGAAGATAAACTGAAATAGTGGGTTTTGGAAACAAACTTAAAAGAAATCTTTTAAAGAAGAATGGAACATTTCTCATTAAAATGATGTCTGAACAATATCTGTCAGTAATTACTATCTTTTTCTTAAATCTTTGTGGAAAAATTCTTAACCAGTATCTGAGATAAAGATCCAAAGTAAAAACGGGGGCAGCAAAAGTATAAAGTAACTTTGTTTTAAATGAAGTTTTATTTGTCAATTGTTTTTCTTTATCTCCATAAGAATCTTTTTCTTTCTTTTTATAGGATCTACCCAAATGAGTGATTGGCAAAATATGGTCTCTTCCTCTGCCAGTATAAATCAGCGAAGTTTTTCTGTTTTGTTGAACAAGATGATTATTCAATTCTCTAACTAGGGTAGATTTTCCTGAGCCATCAGGACCAAGAATACTAATCAATGGTCCAATTCGAAAAGGATTTTTTCTTTGCAGGAAATAACGCCAGGATAAAGTGGTAAAAATGAAAAAGTTTTTTGGTTTCTTGATAATGTAAAAAAATATAAGTGGATAACAATCTATTTTTTCAAAGTTATCTTCTTTTATTAATTTAAATAGTTTTTCCGCAATATTTTTATTAAATATTCTAGATAATTCTTTTTTTACATAATCGTAATCAACAATAGAGATTAAGTTAAGCAATATTTTCTGGTATTCCGGTTTAAAATATCTTTTACCTAAAATGGAATGGACAAGAAGCATCACAAAAGTATCATTATCATGTGGGATGTAAAAGAAAGATTTTTTGAGTCTGTTCTTTAGAATAATTTTTTCTTCAAGATAACACATGTCGTTCCAATGCACGCCTCCTACTTGAACGTCAAAACTGATTACATCCAAATTTTCGTTAATTTTAAAGAAGGCTTTATGTTTAAGTGAGAATTGTTGTTTTCTTTTTCTAAAACCAAATGACTTTAAGATTTTTGAGAATCTAAGATAATCATTTTCTGCAACAACCAAATCAATACTTCTTTCAGAATCTTTTATTGGGGCTCTGTTTTCTAATAAAAAGTCATAGTTTCTTAGAATGCAATAAGAAAGATTATTTGTGTTAAGTTTCTCAAGTACATCTTTAATCATATTGATAACGCTCATTTTCTTAATATCCTCAAATAATACTTTATTTCTTTAATGTTAATTAAACCAAAAAGATAAGTAGTTATAAAATAGATTAAACTAGCAAACAAAACAGAAGTTATGATTTCTAAATAAATGTTAACTGATAAATTACTTTTTACCATTATAACGACAATGACAAACAGAACTGCTAAAATAAATTGTTTAATCCAAATCAATGAAGGGATTTTTGTTCTAATTAATTTCTTTAGTTTGATCATAGAAAGAAATAAGATTAAAAAATAACTGATGGAAGTAGCTATAGCCGCACCATTAATGCTGTATTTTGGGATTAAAAATAGATTTAAAACAATGTTAAGAAATGCTGCGACCGCAATTATCTTTGCTACATATTTAGGTTCACCAAGAGCAGAAATAACTTGATTATTAATCATCGCAACGATAAAAAATGCCATTCCAACTAATAGAATTTGCATCGCCAAATATCCAGATTCATATTCCGAACCAAAAAATGTTCTGATTATTATCTGAGAATAAACTAAAATTGAAAATATTATGGGAGTTAAAATGATGAATGAATACTTATGAATTAAACGTAATCCTTCATTGATTCTTTTTAAATCTTTCTTAGCCCACAATTCTGATGCCATGGGAAAAATGATTGCGGAAATAGACCTGCCAAAAAGGAGTAAAATTAGTGCTGTTGGCAAAACAACATTATAAACCCCGACTTCTGTCAAGGTTCCAAAATAAGTAAGAAGTAAAGTATCAATATAACCAATAATTTTTCCTGCAAAAGAAGCTGCCAACAGAGGTATCCCAAACAAAACAACTTTTTTTGTAGTGATTTTAAAATTGATAATGTTATGTTTAAAGTATTGTGACATCTTTAATGCTGGATAAAAATAAATCATGAAAAGGATTAAGCTAACTAAAGCATAAGCAATGATGGGAGCAAGCAAAGTAAATCCAAATTTAAAAAGAATTAAAACAGATATTAGAATTATAAGATTCTTAGAAAACTCAACTGAAGAGAAAAAAAACATTTTCTGGAAGCCCTGAAAAATTCCTTTCAAAACAATAAAGAAAATACTAAAAAGAACATAAAGCAAAAAGATTTTTAATACTAAAGAAGCATTGATGTCTTTGAAGTAATTGATGGCGAGATAATCTGATAAGAAATAAAGTATCAAAACAAACATTAATGAGCTAAATAGTTGGAATAAGAGAACTACATTAATAGCAGTTTTTATTTGATTGTAATCCTGTTTTGCTTTAAATTCAGCAATATGTTTTGATAAAGATTGTCTCAATCCTAAATCACGAAAAAAAAGTAAGAAGATAATAAAAGTGAAGACTGCCGAAAACAACCCATACTCATAAGGACCAAGATTCCTTGCTAAAATTATTCTGGTAACATAAGCAACAACTGCAGCAAGAATGCTCATGATTAAAGTTATCCCTGCCCCTTTTATTGCTTTTTTTGTATAATTAGCCATCAATTAAAACTTCAAATGAGACTTTTTAAAGTTATTGATACTATCTTCTAACAATCATCATTTATATTCTCTAGTAATGATTTCAGTGTTCCAGAAGCTTTTTAAACGCTCATTCCCCAGACAATTAATACCATGAAACGAGCATTAATTACGGGAATTACTGGCCAAGATGGGCCATATTTAGCAAGATTATTATTAAGCAAAGGATACAAAGTTTACGGAACTTATCGAAGAACTTCTTCACCAAACTTTTGGCGATTACAACATTTAGGCATATTGAAAAAAATTACTTTGATTCCTGCTGACTTAAGCGATATGTCCTCATTATTAGAAGCGGTTACTGTTTCCAATCCAGACGAGATTTATAACTTAGCTGCGCAAAGTTTTGTTGGAGCATCATTTGATCAGCCTTTACACACAACAGAAATTGATGCAAGTGGAGCAACTCGTTTTTTAGAAATTATTAGGCATTTGAATAAAAACATCAAATTTTATCAGGCATCTACCTCAGAACTGTTTGGAGGAGCAAAAGAATGTCCACAAGATGAAAGAACACCAATGATGCCAAACTCACCCTATGCGGCAGCAAAATTGCATGCTTATCACATGACAAAAATTTATCGTCATTCTTATGGAATCTTCACTTGTAATGGAATTTTATTTAATCATGAAAGTCCACTCAGAGGATTAGAGTTTGTTACTAGAAAAATCACTAACTCTGTAGCAAAGATCAAATTAGGATTACAAAAAGAATTAGTTCTTGGAAATTTAGACGCTAAACGAGACTGGGGTTATGCTGGAGATTTTGTTAAGATGATGTGGATGATGATGCAGCATGATAAACCAGATGATTTTGTTATTGCTACTGGGGAAACATATTCTGTAGGAGAATTTGCAGAAGAAGCATTCAAAGTTGTTGGTTTAGACTGGAAAAAATATGTTAAATCTGACCAAAAATTACATCGACCAATGGAAGTTCATCAATTATGTGGAGATGCAAGAAAGGCGAGAGATGTACTTGGTTGGGAAGCAGAAATTAAATTTAAAGAACTTGTAAAAATGATGGTAGAATCTGATTTGAGATTATGGAAGAAATTTACTTCTGGAGAAAATTTCCCTTGGGACGCGCCAAGTTTCCCGCATGGAATGGATGTTATTGCTCGGAATGTTACCAGGGATGCTAAGAGAGAAGCGGCTGCAATTGGTGGGAAGAAATTAGCAGGAAAGAAAAAGAAATCTACTTGGAAAAAGTTGTTGAAAGGTTGAAAGTTTTTTAATTTTTATTCTTTATTTAATTTTAAAATGTATTCTATCCCTTTCACGGCTCCTAAAGGTCCCCGTTGTTCTGGAATGAAATGATGTTTGTAAGATCGAATAGTTTCTTCTTGTTCTGGATTTGTCCCCACATAGACAGTTAATCCGCCTTCTTTACCAACAACCTCAAACATAGGCATATCGTTCCCAGAATCGCCAAATACGGCAATCTGATCTAAAGGAATGCCCGTAACTTGAGAATATTTTGCGGTTGGTTTGGCTTTGGTTACACCTCTCGCAAAAACATCAATTGCATCGGCAGACATAGAAACTTCTGCGTATGGGAACTGTGATTCAATTGTATCTTTAGTTGCTGGGAATCTGCTCTGTAATAAAACTGAATCAGTTTTCCCATCAGAAATAAATGTTGGAGTCACATAACCAGTTTGAGTTTCATATTTCTCGTTATTAGATTGTGGAACTAATCCATCGCACAAATTATGTTTTGTAATAAAAGTTTTAATATCTTGAACTTGTTCTTTAGTTAAACCCCCGAGAACAAAAGGTTCATCTCTATCAAACAATTTTAATGATGACCCCTCATAAAGGATCCCTTCTTGAGGGTTTTTGTTCTCATCTCCAATCAGAAGGTCATAAAGAATCTCTTGTTCAAAGAAAGGTCTCCCAGAAGCTAAGTTGAATAATACTCCATCAGAACGGATATCAGCGATAGCTCTTTTTAATTCTTCGGGAAAGTTATGAAACTTTCCTCCTTCGATCAGAGTACCATCGGCGTCGGCCAAAATTGATTTTATTTGTTTCATTACTATCAAAGATTATTAGTCTCTTAATTCTCCTGGTTTAAGACTCATTAAAGCTCCACGAGTAGAGTACATGATATCAAATTCTCTACCATCTGGCACTTTACCAGTATCTAATATACGTTGAACATCACTCATTGAACTTAATTGAATTAAAGGTTTATGTTCTCTTTCAGAAACTTTTTCCATCCATCTACCTGAAGAAAAGTACTCATCAGGAGCATCTGTTTGAGCAATATAAGTGAAATCTAAATCGCCTTTAATTGGATTTGAATAAACACCAGCAAAAAATGGACGTTCAATCAAAGAGGATTCTAATAATCCAAACTCTTCTTCCATTTCTGCTAATAAATCTTCATTCAAATCAACTTTTTCTGGATGACGATATTTTAAATGTCCGGCAACTGCATTTAGTAACCCTTTAGCATCTTCATTTGTTCTTTCTCCAATAAAAACAGAACCTTCTTTAGTTATGGGAAGAACAGCAATTCCTGGTGCTCTGGAAAAGAAAGCGTATTTATCACCAAACAATTCTTCACCTCTCTTTTGAAGAGCTAAATTTTCTTCATCACTTCTATTTTGATCGGCTTGGAAAGCTTTGTAGTGAGTTATTCCAAAAGGTAAGGTAAATGAAGTTCGATCTCTGACTGATGATAATGGAATAAGTGTTGGAGTATTATATCTTAATTTCCGATCATCAAATGGAGAATCACTACCATCACTAATCTCTCCACTCTTCACCAGAGGATTAATAACATTATCAATATGCCATTGAAAGTCTCTTGATTGAGAAATGTCATCAGGATTAGCTGCACATAATCCCTCTTTTGTGAACATGTGATCAACACACCAATGACTAATAAGTTCTCTTGATAAACTTTTTCTTAACCGTTTTTCAATTATAGGTACCGTCGTTACATAATCAAAATAGTTTACTTCTTCAACTTGAAAATCATTTGTATTTGTCATTTTTATTTACCTCATAGAATGTTTCTTTAATGATAATTTATTCGAGATGGTCTGAACTTATTACTACCCCATACTTCACTTCTCCTTCTAAACCATTTGAAGTAGTTGCTTCTTTAAAAAGTAAGCGAGGACCACCCTCCCTAAATTTTAATGTGTTTTCAGGAAGTTTAGTAAGTTCAGGAATAATTTCTTTTCCTTCTTCAACAGATGAAGCAACACCAACTTGATACAAAACTTTAGCAAGATCATCTAAAGGTAAAATCCGAGTATTATTTGCTGGATATCCAAAACATCTATTCAGTTGATATCCCAACCCACAGTCTTTAAATACTTCTTTAGCAATTTTGTTTACACCTTTTCTTTGTCTACGGGTATTATACTGTTCTCTTTCAGTACTTGTTAAGAATTCTTCTAATTTATCATCCATTCCAGATATTCTTCGAATATATCCACAAACATCGTGTTTTTTAGAGTGTTCAACCATAAATTAATTAGAAAACTTTTAGTTTATAAATCTTTTGAAACAATAACTATTTGTTAGTAAGAAAAAACTAACTATTAGAAGCATTTCGCATCTTCAATTCTTCTTGAGCATCTTTTAAATCATGCTCAACCATTAACTGAACTAGTTCTTTGAATTTGATTTGAGGGTCGAAATCGAAAGCATTCTTGGCTTTAGAAATATCACCGAGAAGTGTACTAGTCTTACTTGGACGAGCAAATCTTTGATCAAATTCTAAATAGTCATCACAATTTAATCCAACACAAGAAAAAGCTTCTTCTAAGAATTCTCGAACAGAGTGAACCTCGCCAGTACAGATAATATAATCATCCGGCTTTTCTACTTGCATCAGTTTCCAAGCAGCCTCCATATATTCTTTAGCATAACCAAAATCAATCTTAGTATCTAAATTGCCTAGATGAATTTTATCTTGCAACCCTAACTTAATTCGAGCAGCAGCTTTGGTTATTTTTCGAGTTACATAGTCGTCTGTCCTACGCGGAGATTCATGATTATAAAATATACCTGTACAAACATGCATCCCAAAAACTTCCCGATAAAAACGACAAAGAGTGTAAGCAAAAGCTTTCGCTGCTGCGTAAGGACTCTGCGGTTTAAAAGCAGTCTCTTCATTCTGAGGAATTTCTACAGCTTGACCAAACATATTTGATGAAACGGGTTGAAAATATTTTATTTTCGGATCAATCTGTTTAATAATTTCTAAAATTCTAGCAACTGCTCCCGCAGTAATATCGCAAGTATAATCTACAGAAGCAAAACTCCAAGTAACATGGTCCTGATCCGCTTCGTTATAAATTTCATCTGGACGGACTTCGTTAATTACTCTGTAAACAGAAGTTGCATCTGCTAAATCACCTTTATGCAAAGTAATCTTTTCTTCTTTGTCTTTGATTAAATGATTAATGTTAACAGTATTTCCAGTGGCAGACTTTCTAATAAAACCATGCACTTCGTAACCCTTTTCAAGAAGAACTTCTGCCAGATAGGATCCATCTTGACCAGTAACTCCTAAGATTAATGCTTTCTTTTTTCTTTGTTCTATGTTTTGTTCTGGTTGTGCCATATTTTGATTTGTTTCCATTTTTTTATTATTATTATTATTATTATTATTGAGTTTTATATTCAATTGGACAAGGTTCATCGCTAATTCTCTTTACCATAACAACCTCAACATTACCATCGCCAACAAACCCCTTAATCTCACCAGCAACTTCATAACCAGCTTTAGTATAAATATCCTGGGCACCTTGATTAGACAAATTAGTAGTAAGATGTAATGTTCTTAAATTTATACCTGCTTCTCTTTGTGATTCTACAAATAAATTACTAGATTCATTTATTAAATATGATCCTATCCCTTGACGTTGGTAATCTTTTCCAACTGCAAGCATCTCTAAAATAGCAGTCCCATTATTTGGAGGATGATTCATAAACCAAGCAAAACCTACTACTTCGTCATTTTCTTTGGCAACATAAACGCGTTCATGTTCACGTTCGAGAGAAGCAGAAAAAGAGTAATCAACATTTTCATTAAAATCATGAGGCCCATAAACAAAATCTTGTTTTAAAGTTCCTTCTAAAACTTTTGCAATTCCAGAAATATCTTTCCTTTGTGCTTCAACAATTTTTATTCTGTCTATAATGTCTATTTTTTGTCTTTCCATTTTTAATCAACAACTCTAAATTCTGGTAAAGGAACAATCCATTTCCCACCTTTTAGTCTCCATTCTGTTTCACGAGCATACATCTCATTAAAAAAAGCATAAGGTAATACTAAAAAATAATCAGGTTGAGCTTTCCTAGCTTCTTCTTCTGAAACAATAGGGACATTTGTTCCTACCGTATATCGTCCAAATTTCCAAGGACTTCGTTCAGAAGCAGCAGTAATCAATGAATCATCTAAACCATAATATTGTAAAATAACATTGCCTTTAGTAGAAGCGCCAAAAACCCAAACTTTCTTGCCTTTAGCAGTTTCCTGTTTGATAAAATCAACACATCTCTTCTTATTATCTTCTAATCTCTGAAAAAAATCTTGATAAACTTTCTTATCCTGAAAGTCTTTTTCTTCTTCTTTAACTTGAGCTATTCTTTCTGCAGCCCCTTCTGGAATATTGATCATTGCACCTTTCTTTTTTGCATATAATCTGTAACTACCACCATTAACATTATTTATTTCAATATCAAAAATTTCTAAACCGTTCTGTCCGAAAAGATATTCAAGAGAAGCAAAAGAATAATATTCTAAATGTTCGTGACAAATATTGCCCACATCATTACTATCCAACATGTTTTTTAGGCACATTAATTGCGCAATGAAAACGCCATCATCAGTTAAAGCTTTTTCAGCATCAGCAATAAATTGATTAGGGTCTTCCATATCATAAAACATGCCTAAAGCTGTAATTACTTTAGCTTTCTTGCCCACAACGGAAAAATATTTATCATAAATCCAAAAATCGTTAATTAAATGAGTTATTCCTTTGCTACCTTCCTCAGCCAAATTAGTTGCTGGTTCTACACCAACAGTGATTAATCCCGGAACAGTAAATTGTCGCAAAAGAGTGCCATCATTACTGCCGATGTCAAGCATAACGTCACCAGACTGAAGATTGAATCTTTGTTCAGCAAGATTAGCGATCTCTTTAAGCGCTTTAATCATCGTTTCTGTAACGCCAGACTTGTACCAATAAAAACCAGTATAAAGCAATTCTTGAGGAGCAGTATGTTTCAATTGTACTAATGAACAGTTCTCACAAAAAATCATTTCTAAAGGTGCTTTTCTAAGTTTGTGAAAATCTTCTTTTCTTGGGAAATCGTTAATGTATTGATCTCCAAGAGTGAATAAGAATGTTAACTTATCTGAATTACAAACTCGGCAAGTTGTTCTTGTAGTATAAGCAGTAGGGATTTGATTATCAGGACTTAATTTAGTCTCATTTCCAACCTCGTTTTGTTGATTGTCCATATTAAAGACATACCCTTATCTAAATATTATAAAGTTTTCTGTTCTCTAACACTTAAAAAGAATATTTAGGAAAGTTTCACACTTTAAAGACAAAATATTTGTTAAATAGAAAATTAATAATTGAAACAGTGCCCGCAACAATTACAATGGCAAATAAATAGTGCCAATTTAATAATTCAGTAGTTAAATAAACTAAAATCCAATTTAAGTCGCTGATAAATAAGATGATAAGAAAAAATAAAATAAAATTACCTTTTTTCTTAAATGTGATTACAGAGTGATATAAAAATAAAAAAAATATTTCCATGCCTAAAGCAATTGCAAATGAAGCCATATACCAAATATGAACATATTCGGTTAAAATAAAAGTGATAAATAAATTTAAAAGTAAACTTAATCCTCCGCCAATTAAAAATTTAAAATAACGAAAATAGTTTGAGTTTAATATCTTAGGATTAAAATAATTTTGACCTAATTCATTGCTTTTTGTGTAATTCATATTTTTAACCAAAGCTAATCTTTTCCAAATCTTAATTTTAAGACTCTTAAACCATAATCTTTTCCCAAGCTAAATAATGTTCCTAAATCACCATCTGATTTAGATACTCCGCCAGAACGAACTTGATAAACGCAAGGCATTTCAATAATTTTATATCCTGCTTTTTTTGATTTGTAAGCAAAATCAATGAAATATTCTCCAAAACCTTTCCTAGAAAAATGAACTTTATCAAACACTTCTTTGCGGACAGCAGCAAATCCAGAAGTATAATCTCTCACTCCAAAACCTAAAAAAGTCATTGCATAAAGATTTATTAGAATGCTAACAAAAACTCTAAATGCTGGTCGAGGGTCTTTACCACCTTTAACATACCTCGAACCAATCGCAACATCATATTTATTTAATTGAGATACCAAGCCCGGAATCTCTTCTGGAGATAATCCTAAATCAGCATCTAACCAAACAATTACATCACCCTGAGCAGCTCTGATCCCATCATCTAAAGATGAAGCTAAACCTTTTTCATTAATTCTACGAATAAGTTTTACTTTTGGATGATTTAGTTCTTCAAGCAATTTCCAAGTTAAATCAGGAGAATTGTCATCAACGATGATAATTTCTAATAATTGCTCACCAACAGCATTGTTGATTCGATTAATCGCTTCTACAATACTATCTCTTTCATTATAAGAAGGAAGAACTACAGAAACTTTAAATTCGTTAAGATTATTGTTTAGTTGCATTCTCTTCTCTATTCCTTTCTCTATTATCTTCCTGAATCTCTTTTATCTGATTAACAATGAAAATTATTTGCTTATTAGTTAAATGGCTAGTAGAAGGCAAATAGAATCCTTTAGCTTCTAATTCATCTGAACCGGGATAATTTCCAGTAGTGTCAGGAAATCTTGGATCATCGCCAAAATAAGCAGGTTGTTTATGCATCCCAATAAAGAAAGTTCTAGTATCAATTCCTCTTTCTTTTAATTTTTTACAAAGTTCGGGCATAGTCATTCCAAATTCTGGTTGTACTAAAACTCCATACATCCAATAAACATTCTTGGCCCAATCTTTTTCTGGCGGTAAAGTTATCCCTGGAACATCTTTAAGCAGTTCATTGTAAAGATGAGCATTATTTCTTCTCATCCCAACATAATCATCTAATTTCTCAACTTGAGCAAGACCAATAGCTGCTTGAAGATTTGTCAAGCGATGATTATATCCTACTTTCTGATGCAAAAATCTTGGTTCGCCAAAATAATGGTTTCTTAATTTTCTGGCTTCTTCGGCAATTTTGTCATTGTTTGTAATAACCATCCCACCTTCTCCAGTAGTAATAATTTTATTAGCATAAAAACTAAAACAAGCCACATCGCTTAAACTGCCAGCTTTTCTTCCTTTATATTCGGCACCATGCGCTTCAGCAGCATCTTCAATAATAAACAAATTGTATCTGTCAGCAATTTCTTTTACTCTATCCATATCAACAGGATGGCCATAAGTATGGACCACCATGATTGCTTTTGTTTTCTCGGTAATTTTTTCTTCAATCTTATTGATGTCCATGTTCCAAGTATCTAATTCAGAATCAATAAGTACGGGTTTAGCCCCTGAATAAATGATCGCATTGGAAGAGGCAGCCATGGTAAATGTAGGAGTAATAACTTCATCACTCTTACCAATACCCAAAGCTTCAATCGCCAAATGTAAAGCAGTTGTTCCATTTGTACAACTAATTCCATGTTTGACACCACAATAAGCAGCAAACTTTTCTTCAAACTGTTTTAAGAAAGATCCGCCGGAAGAAATCCAACCAGTTTGCACAGCTTCAGTAACATATTTTAATTCATTTCCACTCAGAGTGGGTTCACAAACAGGGATAAAATCTTGACTCATATGTAATCACCTTCTTTATTTGTTTCTTTAACATCTCGTTTCTCGTTCTCTCGGCCCCGATAAGGGCCTTGTTTCAATTCAATCACTTTAGTATTATCTTCCAAGAAAGTAAAGCCATGGCCACAATTAAGAATTATAGAATCTCCCTCATTGATTGTTACTTCAGAAACTTTAAGATCATAATTGTTATCATCAGGATTATAAATATCAATTTTAACACTACCTGAGATTATATAAAAAAATTCTTGCACTGGAAAGTTTGTAAGTTGAGAGAAAGGAATATGGACATGAGGAGTGCAAATATCGCCCTTTGGTCGATTATGTATTCCAACTTGAAATGAAAATTCGTCCGGACTAACAAATAGCATGCTTTTACCAGATTGTTCCAATTCTTGCAATGCTTTTGCTCGAGTAACAATTGCGAGAATCTTACCATTACGTTCAATTCTTTCTATTGAATTTTCCACTTTAAACTGCCAATTTTAATTGATCTTTACACTAATGTTTTAATAAATATCCTAATCAATAAAGTCTCAATCCAATCTTTATATAAAAAGGTTGTGGGAATGGAGAAGATATTAAGAATCAAAATGTTCTTTTCTCTTCCTAAAAACATAAACGATTAAACCAATAAATTTAAATACTTTAACTTAGGAAGAAAAAACCATGAATGAAAAAGAGCAACATGAAACTGAACTTGCAGAGATGAGTTTAGATAAAGAAACACCTTTTTATAATGAACAACGAGCTAAAATTATTGCTAAAATTCTTAAAAAAGAAAATATAAATCGTGTCCTTGATGTTGGTTGTGGTCTTGGAAAAGTAACAGTGCATTTAGCTAAAAGTGGATTTGATGTTACGGGAATAGATGTTAGTGAACCTTTAATTGCTTTAGCTAAAAAAAAAGCAGAAGAAAATGGTATTCAAATTAATTTTGAGATTAAGAGAATAGAAGAATTTGAAACTAAAGATAAGTTTGATGGAATACTATTTGCTGGTGTTCTTGAGCATATTGAAGATGATGTCGCAATGATGGCAGCAGCTAGAAGGCTATTAAAACATAATGGTAAAATTATGATAACTGATAAACCAACATTTAATTGTTTATTCACCGAAAGGGATCGGCGTATTGGTCATGTTAGACGCTATACAAAAAAAATGTTATATCTTAAATTAAAATCCGCAGGATATAAAGATATTAAACTTAAATATTATAACTTCTTAATGCTTTTTGCAAGTATTTATTTAAAGATCACAAAAAAAGACGAGTACCCTTATGAAAAACTAAATCCTATCGTTAACAAACTAATGTATTGGTGGTATAAATATCTTGAAAATCATTTTATTTTTCCTATTGGAGATCGGCTTTTTGCAATAGCTACTGTAAAAGAAGATAATCGCGAAAGAAAATAACTTAATAATTAAACTTTAAATTACAGCAAAAAAAATCTTCTTTAAGAATCAACAAAGTATTTTAACGATCATTTTTCCGTGATTACTAAGTAAATTACAAAGAAAATAGTTAATAAAGAACAAAAAACAGTAAGATAAAAAATTACAAATCCAAATTTATTAAATAAAATGTCTATTCCAACAGGATTGTAATCATCAATAATTTGACTATTTTTCCACCACCCAACTGGATAAAACCAAAATTCCGGTTTAATAATTGATTCATGAACAAATTTTGGTGCAAGAATTGTACCTTGATAAATCCAATAATTATGTTCTGATTTTATTTCTGCTATTTTCTTCATTTTTGGCAATAGAAATTCACTTAACTGTTTACTATAACTTTCAATATTATTAAAATCTTCTGGCTTCCATCCACAATAGCTTCCCGGCCTACACTCAATATAATAAAAAGGAATATTCTGTTTCTCCTCAGAAGAACTTTCAATATATTCTAAAAAAGTAAAGAATTGAGTTCCTTCAAGATAATCTCGGTCATTAAAAACCCAAGCATATGATCCTCGATAAATACGAGGATCCATAACCACAATTGCATTAGAAGGAATCTGTTCGTGAACCACATCCCAAAGTTGAAGAGTACTAGAATGATTACTCAATTCAACTACTTCTTTAATAGAAAAAATACTAAGTATTAAAGCAATGACTAAGATTCCTTTGAGAAAGAATTTAATATTAAAAAATGATGAAACTTTTTTAGAAATTAACACTAACGAATAACCAGAAAAAATACTTAATACTATAGGAACCCAAAGAGCGTGAGAACCAACACCAGTAATTCCACCAACAAAAACAAATAATGTAACTAAAGAAAGTAAAAGTAAAGAGGTAAAATATTTATTTTTCCGAAAAGAAAAAAAAGCCCCAAATAAACCAAAAATAAAAATAATTCCATCTTTCTTAAAAAAATTAACAATAAAATTGGAAGCAGAAGCCGTCAATTTTAATAAATTCCAAGGTTTATTTTGAATACTACTATAAAGATCTTTTCCAAATCCAAAAGAAGCAAAATAAATATCTGTAAATCCATTATATTTGTAAATCAGATAATTATATATTAATACGGGTGATATAATTAAAACAAATATACTACAACATATGAGAGATCTCAAAATTATTTTCTTATTAAAAAATAATTCTTTAATTGCTTTATTCAAAGTTAAATGGGGTGTTTTCTTCTTAAAATAATAAAATATCAAAATGAGTAAATATACGGGAATAAATATAAGCACAATATTTTTAATAAGTACGCTAAAAGCAAGAAATAATGAGGATAAATAAAAATTTCTATAGTCTCCACGTAAACCTTTTATAAAAAATAAAATACTTAACAGGCTGAAAAAAAATGCGGGCATATCAGTTTCAATATTGTATCTAATCACATATCCAGAAAGCGCAAACAAAAAAGAAGAAGTTAATGCAACCTTTCTATTCTTAAACAAATTAAAAGCAACCAGGTATATAATAAATACCAAAAAAGAACCAAAAATAATCGAAGGTAACCTTGCTGTAAAAGGACTTAAACCCCCTGCGATTTGGTATCCAATATCTGCAAAATAAAAATAAAGATGAGATTGAAAAACATTACCTAATCTTTCTGCAGAAATGATATTAAGAGGAATAAGAGAATAAATCATTTCATCAGTATCAAGAGGAGTATAAAAAGCAGTAATTATTTTTATAACTAATGCTAACAAAAAAATTAAGATCAAGTAAAAATTATTTTTATTAAATCTCATATTACAGTTTAATGATTTTATTTTTTATAAAGCTTTAATTTATATATTATGTTTATTTATCAAAAATACAAATTAAACCACTATTTGATTGAGCAACATTTCCTCCCGCACCTAAACAACAATTATTTATTTCTCTAAATTTATGACAAAAATCTTCTCCTTTTTTATCACATTTTTTTTGAATACAATTGTTATAGCCATCTTCACCAAGATTTTTTGTAGCTCCAATTGAAAATATAACCATTAAAATAATTAAACCATATAACGCAATCAACAATCCTTTTTGCCATAAATTTATTTTTTCATTCATTTTACTTCAAACACCACAAACATATTTTCTTTTTGATAAACCGGAATAAAAAGTTCCGAATTGATTATTTCATTATAACGAACTTGAAGCAATTTATTTGTTTCTTCTTCTCCAAATATACCCTTGAAATATTTATTTTCCATTCGAGCATTAATTATTAAAAATTGATATTGATTTTCTTTTAAAAATTGATGAAGTTCTTCTGCATTTTCATGTAGTATGTTTTCTCTAAAATCCAAAATGTTTTGACACCAAGCACAACTATATTTTCCATAACCAATAGTTAATTTATCTCGGGGAGAATATGTAAAAACAGAAGTGGTATCTGGAATTGAATTGAACCACAAACCATATTCAAAAGGTTCAGACTGATGAGCACCAGAATAAGAACCAGAAGTTGGCCAAATAGAAGTATTATGTTCATATTTTTGTTGAGCGGAAGTAAAAATAATTCCAGTAACAACTAAAATTACAACTAAAATTTTCAAATGTTTTTGTTTGAATAATGCTTTAACAAAGTACAACCCTTCAACAGAAATTAAAGCAATTGGAATAGCCATTAACATCCAAATCCTAAAAGGTCCTCGAGCAACAGAGATAGGAAAAGTTTGGCCATTTACACCCCAAAAAGTGAAAATTAACCAAAATAAAGTAACAATAACCCAAGTCTGTTTTGATTTAACAATAGCAGATTTGTGTTTCCAGATTACAAAGATAAATCCTATTAAAACCAATAATGAAATAACAATCCCAACACCGATTGGATTATTAATCATATTTTGAGATTTAGCAATAAAAAAATCATTAAAAAGATAAGCTCTTGATCCACTTCCCCCAGGATTAACGATTGATTGAAGAACAGAAATGAGTTTGTTAGATAAGCTAATCAAAGTTGAAGAAGAAGTTCCTCCAGAATCTAACAAATTCCCCTGCCAAATTCTAATAAAACCTTTTAATGTATATTTTTTCACCATGGCGCCCCACCAAACTTGGGACAAAATCATACCTCCAAATAAAGCAATAAAACCTTTTGTGAAAAATTTCTTTTGAACTATAGAAATAACAATTAAATATAATAGAATCATCATTGTGATTTTTATTGGTTGTGATAAATTTTGAGAAACCCAAATTGCAGCAACCAGAATTAAAGCAACAAACATCCACTTTCTATCTTTTTTAATCATTTCAAAAGCGTACATTGTCGGAAAAAATAATGTGACAACCAATGAATGTGCCCAGATAAAATGGCTTAAATAACAAGGAATTGCTGCCAAAATAAAAGTTGCAAATAAAGCTTTATTCCTATTTCCTATAAATTGCCAGGCAAAAAAAAAGAAAAAAATGAAACCCAAAGAAATTATTAAAGCATTAAAAAATTTCATGGTCCAAGTCAAATCTGGAGATGTTTGATGCAATATTCCTAAAAAAACGTCATAAGCGGGGGGATAAGGATCAATATAAGAAAGAACTAAATCTTGTCCCTGAAGGTCCTCGCCAATTAATGGAGGGTCATAAGCATCTTTTTCTAATGCAACATATTTTACTCCAATAGCATGGCCCCAAGGGTCTTCATCTTCTAAATAAGGATAACTAAAAGCACCTTTAGTATAAATGTAAAAAGAAGTTAAGAAAATTAAGAGTACAATCAAAATTGCAAGATTTGATTTAGTTAATTTAAAATTTGGAAAAGACAATTGTTTATTCTTATACTTCTTAATTAAATCGTAAACCGGAATGATTAAACTCAAAACCAAAAATATTTTCCAATCCAATGGAACTCGAAAAAAGTTAAGAATGATTGATAATATTGCGAAAACACCTAAACCAATCCCAATATTCATCAAATGTCTTTCTAAAGTATTTTCAGATTGTTTTACGAAATAGGTGACTGTAAAACCTAAGCCCCAAGTATACAAGAAAAACAAAATAATTGTTATTATACTAACCATTTTTTCTTTTTTTAAATTAAATGAATCTATGTTATTAAGAGTATATAAAGTTAATTAAATTAGAAGATATAAAAGAAATAATCAAATTATAGAATTGTAATAATATAAATCTAATTCTTTATAACTTTCCGAATAAATTAAGTTATATTTATCTTTCAATAAATTAACATAATAATCGCCAGTTTTTATATTTCTTGAAGAAACAAGCCAGAATTCTTTTTTCTGATTTAATAAATTAAATAGTTGAGACTCATCTATTTTCATTAGTTCTCTTTTATTTTCCCAAGTAAGCTTAATCTGGTCATATTTACTATACAATTCATGATTCCAATAATAATCGAACAAAAGAATGTTAGAACCAGAACGATCAAATAAAATCAAAGGTTTACTTGAAGAATGTTCTTTAATTTTGATTACTGCTTTATCCCAGGGGGCTTTGGTAGTTTCATGGTAATATATAGTTAGAGTAAAAAGGTTAAAAATTAAGATTAAAAAAACAATTGTTGTTTGAGTTCTCTTTGATTTTAATAAACTAATTGCTTTTGCAATTACAATATAAAAAAAAGGAATAATAAAAAAAGAATGTCTTACTAAAGCAAAAGATCTTGTGATGGTATCTATTAAAAATAAATGAGCAATACTAATAAGTGCTAAAGAAATAAATGTAACCCAAATAAATGTTTTATTTTTAGGCATTTTAAATGAATATTTTCTAAATAAAATGAAAATGATGAACGTAAATAATAAAAGTAAAATTAACGGGAGTAAATAAAAACCGACACCTAAGTTACTTAAGAAAACTGGTACACCCCTTAAAATTAAACTTTCTTGTAAACTGGGATGTCGAATCATTGTTTGAATAAATAATATTTGCAATCCGGGAATAAAGAGAATGATTGAAATTATTGCCGAAGAAAAGTGATTTTTTAAACTCAGGTAAGATTTGTTTTTCTTGTAATAAAGAAATAAAATTAAAGAATGGAAAATAATTACAAATAAAGCCATGTAGTTAGTATATAGTAGTAAGGCATTTACTAATGAATAGCCAAACAGAAGAGAAAATTTCTTTCTTTTGTTGAGAGGATTCTTGAACAAAATAACAAACAAGTAAGTTGAAAGCAAAACTAAAAACCCAAATAAAGCATAAGGCCTTGCTTCTTGAGCATAGACAATTTGTAACATTGTTGTTGAGAAAATTAAAGCACTAATTAGGCCCACTTTCTTATTAAAAAGTCTTGCCCCAAAAAGATAAATTAAGATGATGGATAGACTATCAAAAAAAGCAGATAAGAATCTTAAAGAAAATTCAGTATTGCCAAAAATATCCACCCATCCTTTTAAGATAATAAAATAACCGGGAGGCATTAACTCCATGTAAATAACAGAATCAACCAACCCTTTAAGACTATTTTTATTAAGGTGGTTCAAAGAAACCATCTCATCTGTCCATAAAGATTCTGTATTTAAATCATAAAAACGTAAGGTGGCACCTAAAATTACAATTAGAAATAAAATCAAATAAACAATTTTCTTATTTTTTTCCAAATTCATAGTTCACCTTTTTGTATGTATTATATATATTTAAAAAAATCTTTAAAAGTTATTAACTTGTTTCCTTTTTTCTTTAACTGACTAAAATCTTCTTTGGTGGGCATCCTAGTCATCGTAGCTTTTTCTTCATCTTGTTTAAATGAGATCAGTTCATTATTATGATCGTCGTCATTGTCATTAGCATAATTATTGATAAACTCATTTAACATAAAACCAAATGAAGTAGCTAATTTATGATGTAATTCATACATCGAGACATTTTGATTATAATCAAATTTTCTTTGAAAAATAATATCTCCAGTATCCAATCCAGCTTCCATAAAATGAACAGTCACCCCATATTGCCGATCCCCATTAAATAAATACCAGAAATATTGAGCGGCACCCCTATATTCTGGGAGATAAGAACCATGAGCATTAATTAACTTATTGCCAAGAGTTTCAAAAACATTCTTTCTCAAAATTTGTGCCACTAAACAAAGTACAAATGTTGGATTTAATTCTTTAATGTTAATTAAGAAATCATTATCACTAAGGTTGGTTGTTTTAATGATAGGAATATTATATTGGCCCGCGAGATCTTCAATAGTTTTAGCAGAATCATTTTGATAATTTTTTGTTTTTATTAATTTATGACCCCACAAAAGATAGTTATAAACTTTTGATTCTAATAACTTGTAAAAGAAAAAACTAAACGAAGATTTTTTTGTAAGTTTATAGGCAACTTTTAGTTGATCAGTAAATGATTCTCCTTTAAATTGACTGGCAAGGACAATTGCTTTGATTCTGTCTGAATTATTTATTAAGACTTCTCTTGTAGCCACTATAGAAGCCATTGTATTCTGAGTGAAAACGATAATATCTTTCATCTTTTGTTTATCAAATGATAACTTTTGTAAAAATTAAATCTTTTTAAATCTCAGTTCAATTATTCTTTTCAGATATAACATCCCATACTTGAAAAGGCCAGATAAAGTATCAGCAGTTTTTGATTGTCCGGCTCTTCTATCAACAAAAGGATATCCTACTTCTTTGATTTTGTAACCTTTCTTTCCTGCAGCATAAAGAAACTCGATACAATACTCTCCATAAGCAGAATCAGAAAGAGTGATATTTTCAAGAAGATCTTTTTTTGCAGCAATAAAACCACTATCATAATCCAACACATTAAAGTTAAGGATGATATTAGTAAAAACGTTGATAAATCTACTTGATACAACCCTTAACAAAGGCCGTTTATCTTTACCGCCTTTAGCATATCTTGAACCAACAACAATATCATAATTATTAAATTTCTGTAACATTCGCGGAATTAATTCTGGAGGCATTGATTGATCGGCATCCATCCAAACAACATATTTACCCTTTGCTTCTTTGATGGCATTTGAAATTGATTTGACTAAACCTCGATCTTCTAATCTCCTAATTACTTTTACATCAAAAGAGTTTAAATCTTCTGCAATTTTCCAGGTAAGGTCAGGACTGTTATCATCAACAATAATAATTTCTTTAGAATGATTAACTAAAGCTTGTTGTGTTCTCTGAATTAATGGGATTATGTTTTCTGCTTCGTTATAGGTAGGAAATATAACTGAAACTTCGATTTCTGAATGATCTACTTCTTTCCCTATATCTTTCACTATTTCTTTTTCTATTGTTTTTTCTATTTCTTTTTCCATTTCTTCAAAGAAACCCTAATCTTTTATTTTATATACTTTTTGGAAGAGTGATTAATATATTAAAGTTAATGTATCATAAGTTTTTAAAGTGATTTTGTTCGTTTAAGTTAAAAATGAAAGAATTAAGAGAAAATATTAAGTTAGAAAGAGATTCTATGAGTGATGAAGAAGTAATGTTAAAAAGTAAACAGATTATAGAAAGAATATCCTCATTTTCTTTTTTCAATCAATCTAATTCAACAATGTTCTATTATCAAAAAGGAAATGAAGCTAACTTGAATGGTTTAATGAATTCGTTATTAAATTTCCAAGTAAAAAAAGTAATTCTTCCAAAAACAAATAAAGATGATTTTTCAATGAAAATCTATCAAATAAATAATTTAAGTGAAGATTTGGAAGAAGGCGCATTTGAAATCATGGAACCAAAGAAAAATTGTTTAGAGATTAATAAAGAAGAGGTTGACATTGTTTTTGTTCCTGGAGTTGCTTTTGATTTAGCTGGAAATAGATTGGGTCATGGTTTAGGCTATTATGACCGATTTCTTAAAGATTTTAAAGGAATTAAAGTGGGAATTGCTTACGATTTCCAGATAGTTGATTCCATAAAAGTTAAAAGCCATGATGTGCCGGTGGATTATATTATAACAGAAAAGAGGATTATTAAAACTAATCAGAATAAAAAAGAAAATAAAATGAGACCATTATTATCGGGAAAAGAAGTATCTGAGAGAATATTAATAGAACTTAAAGAAAAAGTAAAAAAGCTAAAAGACAAACCAACATTGGCAATTGTTTCTGTAGGAGAAAATTCGGCATCTAAAATTTATATTAAAAAAAAACTTAAAACTGCTGAAAAGATTGGAGTAAAAGCGCGACATTACAAACTAAATGAAGAAACAAAAGAAAGTGAATTGTTGGGTTTGATTGAGAAGCTAAATAAAGATGAAAATGTTGACGGATTTATTGTCCAATTACCATTACCAAAACAAATTAATGAGAATAAAGTGATTGATAGTATTAATCCGAAAAAAGATGTGGATGGTTTTCATCCCATAAATATGGGCAAAATTTTCTTAGGATTGTCTGATGAAGAGAAAGATATGATTCCTGCTACACCTTACGGAATAATGAAAATGATTGAACACTACAATCTCGATTTAGAAGGAAAAAAAGCTGTTATTATTGGGAGAAGTAATATTGTCGGAAAACCAATGGCTCAATTGATGTTAATGAAAAATGCTACTGTAACCATGGCCCATAGTAGAACTAAAGATATTGCTGAACATACTAAAACTGCAGACATAATTGTTGTTGCAGTAGGTAAAGAAAAATTACTCACTGCAGAAATGGTTAAAGAAGGAGCAATAATCATTGATGTGGGTATGAACCGAACAGAAGAAGGTAAGATTGTTGGAGATGTTGATTTTGAGAATGTTAAAGAAAAAACTTCGTTTATTACTCCTGTTCCAGGAGGAGTCGGACCAATGACGGTTACAATGTTACTTTACAATCTTGTTAAAGCCCACACTCACAATGAGGAAAGTATCTAATGAAAAAGCTATATCTTTATAATTCAAATATTAAAATGAGTAAGAAGTGAAACCAATGAAAATAATTATTTCCATACCAGCATATAATGAAGAGAAAACATTACCTCGTGTTTTAGAAGAGATTAAAGAGGTAATGAGTAATACGAATTATAAATACGAATTCTTGATTCTTAATGATGGTTCTAAAGATAGAACAAAAGAAGTTGCAGAAAAAGATGGAGCAATAGTGGTTTCTAACAGAAGAAATTTGGGTTTAGCGGAAACTTTCAAAAAAGAGATGCAAGAGTGCCTAAAAAGAAAAGCAGACATTATTGTCCATACTGATGCTGATGGACAATATCATCCACAACATATTCCCGAAATGATTGAAAAAGTTAAATCTGGTTATGAACTTGTTTTAGGTAGTAGATTTAAGAGAAACATTAAACATATGCCGTTTCTCAAAAAGATTGGAAATCTGGCTTTTGCTAAAGTGATTAGTTCTTTAACTAAAGTTAAAATCACTGATTCCACAACTGGTTATCGTGCATTTACTGCAGAAGTTGCCAGAGACATAAATTACATTAATACATTTACTTATACTCAAGAACAAATTATTAAAGCAGCTAAACAAGGTTTTAAAATCTGTGAAGTACCAATTGTTTGTAGAAAAACCAGAGAAAGTAGATTATTTAATAATCCGTTCCAGTATGCAATTAAAGCTTGGATAAATATATTCAGGATTTATCGTGATTATCAACCATTAAAGTTTTTTGGGCAGATTGGTGGGATTTTTTTTCTATTGGGATTTCTGTTGGGTATTTACATCACCATCACTTTTATTCTTACAGGAGTCGTTGGTGGAATTCCCAGAGTGATTTTAAGTATGCTTTTAATGTTAACAGGAATTCAAATCATTTTATTTGGATTTTTTGCTGATATGTTACATAAATGAACCCGTTCTATACTTTTGTTAAATAAAGCTTATATATTAATTATTTAAAGAAATGAATTGTACTAGTCTCACTAGTAGAGGTTTTTATCATGAAAAGAGTTGTATGGAAAAATAAATCTAATGATCAGTTATGTGTAACTATCCCTAAAAATTCTGAAATGCAAGAGGGAGATTATGTAGAAATTAAAAAGTCGGGAATTAAACGGATCTCTTATGTGGGAGTAGTAGGAGATTTATTTCATTATGGGCATTTGCAGTCTATCCAATTTGCTAAGTCTGTCTCTGATTATAACATTATAGGGGTTTTTACTGATGAAGCAGTGGAAGAATATAGGGTTAAGCCCATCTCAAACTTAAAAGAAAGGAAAGCAGTAATTGAAAATTTAAAAGTTGTAGATCGAGTTTTAGTTCAATATCATCGAGACCCCACAGATAATCTGCAAAAAATCCATGAAGAATATCCAGATGCAGAAATAATTCTGATTCATGGTGATAACTGGGGAGATATTCCAGGAGCAGAGTACATTAAAAGTATTGGTGGAAAATTATTACAACACCCTTATTATTCACGATTATCAAATTTTAAAATTATAAATTACTTATTAGAAAACAAAGATAAGTTTAAGGATATTAAACATTTTGCTTCAGTAATTAAAGAAAATAAAGAGGATAATGAAACAAAAGAAAACTTTGCTAAAGAATGGAAAAACAAAAACATCATTTCAACTAAAGCAGATACATTAAAAACACTCCAACCCATTTTAACTAAATCAAAGGTAGAAAAACTGTTTTCTTTTACCATTAATGATTGGAAAAATGATAAAAAACAAATATTGGAAAAAATTAAAGAAGAATTTCCAGAAAAAATTGTGGTTAGGAGTTCTGTAATTGATGAACAGACTGAAAGAACGTTAAGTGGTTGTTTTAAAAGTTTGTTGGATGTAGAGCCAAAAGATAATCTTCAGGTAGAAGAAGCAATTAATGAAACCATCGCTTCTTATAAAAATAAAGCGCCAGAAAGTTCTTTCCATCAAGTATTGGTGCAAAATCAAACAAACAATATTAAACTGGTAGGTTCAGCCCTGATTAAAAATAATCCTAATAAATATATCATCAATTATAGTTACACATCTCTAAGTAAAAATGATGAAACAATCGCAGAAGAAAGTAAAGGGACAATTAATGTTTCGAATCTAGAGGAAGTAAAACTCAAAGGAGAGTTTCAATTATTTCCAGAAGCCGAACAAATATTCTTTGCAGTAAAAGAAATTGAAGAATTAATTCCAAGAGTAGAGTTAAAGATTGAATTCGTAATTGATAATAATAATGAAATAATTATCTTTCAAGTTAAACCTTTATTTACAAGTTTATACCATGGTTGGGGTGGAACAACATCATTACAATCATTGGAATGTCACACATTAAGATACATAATGTTCCCGGAACAAATTGGTAACAGTATTATTGGGAAAATCTTTACAGAAGTTAGAGATAAACACCACACCGTTTATTTTGATCAAGAAGATATTAAACGCTGGAATTATGAAGGGTTTAAATTAATCAATAAAAGTGAACAGGAAAAGGTAGTCGAAGAAAATAAAAAACAAATCGCCAAGTTTTTCTCATTTTATGAAAAAAACAAAAATATCAATTATATTTTAAAAACAAATAAAGAACTATTTCCCATTTATAATCAACTGATAAATTTAGTGATGGAAAATGGTTCATTCTTTCCATACTCTCGAGAAGAACCAACAAAAGCAGTAAAAGACAGAATTCTTTCCTTGATTATTGCAGATAATAAAGAAGAGTTATTACAATTATTAACAACACCAACAAAAGAAGATTTATTTTTGAAAGAAAAAAAAGACAAATTAAAACTGATTAGGGAAATAAATGTTGGTCCAAAAGCCATTAAAGAGTATGCATTAAAATATTCTTGGAGATTTATCAACACATATTCATGGGAAATTATCAATCAATTTTTAGAAAACGAAATTTCCGAGACTAATGCACAAGAATTAGAAAATGAAATTAATAAAACAATAAATGAAAGCAAGATTCTAAAGCAAAAACAGGAAGAATGTCTTGCCAGACAAAGTTCAAATAAACTAAAAGAACTATGCCTTTATCTACAAGAGATTGCTTTGATAAGGTTAGAGAATAAAAATATCTGGGCAGGTTATGAATTATTATTCTTAGGTTTATTCAAAGAGATAGCAAAAAGATTAGAGCTGAATATTGAAGACTTTTTGTTTTCTTATAGGATAAAAGATGTTAAAGATTTCTTAGAAGAAAATAAGAAACTAACTCCTGAAGAAGTTAAGAAAAGATTACAATATTTTAACATAGAAATATCCCCAGAATCTACCGAGTATAGCTTTATTCCAAAATACTCAAAAGAAGTTAATACTATCCCAGAAAATCTTAAAGGGTTAAGTGGAGATGTCGGAAATTTAGGAAGAGTTAAAGGGAGAGCTTTAGTAGTAACTGATGATAGTATTAAATCGCTAATGAAAACAAAAAAAGAAATGACCTCTGATGACATTTATATTACAACAATGACTCATCCAGCAATGGTTTCCATTCTTCACAAAACTAAAGGAATAATTACAGATGAAGGTGGAATAACCAGCCACGCAGCAATTATTTCCAGAGAATTAAATATCCCTTGTTTAGTTGGAACGAGAATCTCAACACGTTTCTTTAAAACAGGAGATTTTATTGAAGTGGATACTTATAACAAATTTGTTAGAAAATTAACTAAAAGAGAAACAGAAGAATTTAAAGCCAAAAATATTCAGGGTATAGATTTAAAGAAAACAGAAGATAAAAAAGAACCCCTCATAACAATTAAAAAAAGTCTTTTTCTAAGAAGCATCCCATACACATCAAGTCTAAATGAGATAAATGAAGAGGAATATTCTTTGGTAGGGGGGAAAGGAAAGAATCTTGCCAAATGTTCGATGAGATATAATGTTCCAAAAGCGTTTAGCGTAACAAGAAGAGCTTATGACCAAATTATTAATTCATTCTTAAACGACAAAGAAGATTACATCATTGATTTTAATTATCCAGAACAATCACAAGAAAAATTAAAAGCATTACGAAAGTTTGTGAATGATTATCAATTTAGCGACGAATTCAAGAATGAAGTTTTGGGTCAGTTTAAACAATTAAACACAAAAGCGGTAGCAGTAAGAAGTTCAGCCTCTAGTGAAGATTCTAGTAAAGCAAGTTTTGCTGGCCAATTCAAGACCCTCTTAGGAATAGAAGAAAAAAGCTTGTTTTCAGCAATTAAAGAATGTATTGCTTCTGCATTTAAAGAAAATGTTTTGCTTTATGCTCACCAATCAGGAATAAGTCAAGAAAAGTTTTACATTTCTGTTGTTATACAAGAATTTCTGCAAAGTGAAAAAGCAGGGGTTTTGTTCTCACAAAACCCTAGCGATAGTTTGAAAGAAGGAATTTGGATTGATGCAAATTTTGGTGTTGGTGAATCGGTGGTATCCGGTAAAGTCAAACCTGATCAATATTTTATCAATGGGAGTGAAATTGAAGCTAATATAATTAATGAAGAAAGGGAAGCTTACTCCTATATTATGGATGGGTCATTAGAAGTTTCTAAAAAGACTGGCAGAGTGCTTAACGAAGATGAGATTAAAGAGTTAGTTCAATTAGGAGAAAGTTTACGGCAAGATTATGGCAAAGAAATTGAATGCGAATGGTGTTATTATAATAATGAACTACATTTATTGCAGGTTAGACCGATTACTACTTTGAAAGGTAATGAAAAAAAAGAAGATAAAGAAAATGAAACACTAAAGAATAAAAAAATGAAAGTAATAATTTTGGCTGCTGGACGAGGTTCTAGATTACATAAATATACAGAAATTCTTCCGAAAGGATTACTGCCTTTAGCAGGAAAACCGCTTCTCCAAAGACAAATTGAAACATTTCAAAAAGCCGGCCTTACTGATATCTCTATTGTCCGCGGTTTCAACGCAGAAAAGATAAATTTCCCAGGAATTAAATATTATAATAATCCTGATTGGGAAAATACAAATATGGTTGCTTCTTTGTTCTGTGCAGAAGCAGAATTTGATGGCAGTAGCGACATATTAATTGCTTACGCAGACACAATTCATGAACCAAAAGTTATTAAACAAATTATGGAAGAAAATTTCAGTCTTAGTAAGGCAATTGATGTTGATTATAAAGATTATTGGACCGCCCGTAATGGTGATTGGAAAGAAGATTCTGAATCTTGTACTTTAAATCCAGACGGTTCTATTATTGAGATTGGAGAGGAAAATGTTATTGACGAAGCTAGATTACATGGCAGAGATGCAAGTTTAACTTTCATCTCTAAAAATTTTGTTCCAAAAGTCTTGGAACACTGGAGGAAAATCAAAGCTTCACATTGGGATACACCTTTAATTGATGGGAAGCCAGTAAGAAAAATTAATATGACTAATCTTCTTCAAAGTTGGATTGATAATGGATGGACAGTAATGGCTAATAAGATTCAACGGGGATGGATGGAATTTGACACAAATGAAGATTATGAAAATGCACTTAAATGGACTGAAAACGGAGAAATTAAAAAGTTTATTGATTTGAACTTATTAGATTAAAATGAGAGTTGCAATTACTACAAAACAACTGGAAACAGAATATGGTGGAACAGTTGATATCCTGGAAACAGAATATACTCAATATTATCCTAAATTTGGAATTACTTTAGTGCCAATTCCTAATTCTTTAGAAAATCCAGCAGAATATTTAGAAGAGTTAGGTGTTGAAGGTGTAATTCTAACCGGAGGTAACGGAGTCCATCCCAGCTTGTACGGACAAGAAATGAAATTTCCTAACAAATGGTCATTAGATCGGGAGAGAACTGAGAAAGCAATTGTCGATTACGCAATTGAAAAAAAACTTCCTATCTTAGGTATTTGTCGGGGGTTACATTATCTTAATGTTCATTTTGCTGGTAGTTTATTACAAAGTATAAAAGATGAAACAAACAGCCAAGTTAAACATGTGGCCGCCGAACATGAGGTTATTTTAACTGATGATCAAACTAAAAAATTTTTTGGCTTGGAAAAAGTTTTAGTGAATTCCTATCATAACCAAGCAATTCTTCCCGAAATATTATCTTCGCAATTAAAAGCGTTTGCTGTCTGTTCTAGTGATGAAACAATAGAAGCTGCTTATCATCCGGATTATCCAATTGCAGCAGTAACTTGGCACCCAGAAAGAATAAAATTAGGTGATACTGCTTTTAATGATAAATTAGTGAGAGCTTTTGTAAATAGAGAATTGTTTTGGGAGAAGTGAAAAAAATGGAGGAAAATAAAAAAAACCAGAGCAATCTATCTTTGATTCTTATCTTCCATAATGTTTTTAAACTAATTCTTCACTGAATTTTAATACTAATTAAGAGGGAAAAAAGTGGAAGAAAAAAATGTTAAGATTATTGTTACTTTAGGTCCAGCAACAAATACTGAAGAAGATTTGAAAAAAATAAAAGATAAGGGCGTAGATTTTGTTAGAATTAATATGTCTCATTCTAGTATTGAAGACTTGAGATATTTCATTAAAATTGCAAAGAAAGTTGATATTCCATTTATTATTGATACAGAGGGGTCACAAATAAGAACTGGTGATTTAGAGGAGAAAATCATCCATTATAATGAAGGCGAGATTATTAAAATTTATGGCAATAAAATTATAGGAAACAAAAAAGAGATCTGTTTAACTCCAGGGCACATTTTAGAACAATTAGAGACAGGTGATTTACTTTTTGTAGATTTTGATACATTAATACTTAAAATTTCTGATATTTCAACTATTAAAGAGGGATACATTTCTGCAAGAATAATGACTGAAGGTAATTTAGGAAACAATAAAGCAGTAATTGTTAGTCCTGGAAACAATAAAGTTTATCATTTACCAGTATTATCTGAAAAGGATAAACAATCAATCAATATTGGGCTAGAAGAGGGGATTGGCCATTTAGCTTTGTCCTTTGTCAGAAAAAGCCAAGATCTTGATGAAGTTAGGAAAGTAACTAATAATGCTATGTATATTATTTCTAAAGTTGAAGCAGAAGAATCACTACATGACATTGATAAAATTATTGAGAAATCTGATGCTGTATTGATGGATCGGGGAGATATGAGTAAAGAAGTCCCCATTGAAAAAATACCTCTGATTCAAAAGATTATTCTTAAAAAAGCCAAAGAAAGAAATACTCCTGTATATATTGCAACTAATCTTTTAGAATCTATGATTGTTAATAAAAAACCAACTAGGGCAGAAGTTAATGATGTAATAAATACAATAATTGACGGAGCAAGTGGGTTAATCCTTTCTGCAGAAACAGCCATTGGTGAAAACCCAATGGAATGTGTTAATATGTTAAATAAACTGATTGAACATTCAAAGTATGTCGATGATATTGAGAATATTAGCCATCATGAATACCTCTCTGATAATTCTCAAACTAGTTCTTTAATTGAACCACACGGAGGAAAATTAGTTGAAAGATTTGTCAAAGAGATTCCAGAAAATGTAAACTCTTTAAAAAAGATTAAATTGAATGCTGAACAATTAATGGATGTAGAACAGATAGCTATTGGGACATTTAGTCCGATTGAAGGTTTTATGGGTAAAGAAGATTTTCAAGGGATCTTAGATCATATGAAACTTAAAAATGGGGTTGTATGGCCATTACCAGTAACTTTAGATGTTTCTGAAGAGATTGCTAGTCAAATTGATTTAGATGAAACTATTATTTTAACCAATGATAAGAATGAAATTGTTGCAACGATGAAAGTTAAAGAAAAGTATAATTATGATAAAGAAGAAGTAATCAGTAAATTGTATTGTACTGATGATAAAAATCATCCTGGGGCAAAAATAGTCTTTAATATGAAACCTGTTTTGCTTGGAGGAAAAATTAATTTGATTAAAAGAAGAGAATCTGAACATAAAGAATATGAACTAACTCCAAAGCAAGTCAGAAAATTATTTGAAGATCGAGGGTGGGTTAAAATAGTGGGTTTCCATACTAGAAATGTTATTCATCGCGGTCATGAGTTCATTCAATTAGATGCAATGAAAAAAGAAAATTGTGATGGATTATTTGTTCACCCCATTATTGGGAAAAAGAAAGTTGGGGATTATAATTCTAAATTTATAATTAAAAGTTATGAAGAAATGATGAAAAATATTTATCCAAAAAATAAAGTAGTATTTTCAACATTTTCAACATTCTCACGTTATGCTGGTCCCAGAGAAGCTATATTTACTGCTCTCTGCAGGAAAAATTTTGGGTGTAGCCATTTTATTGTTGGGAGAGATCATACAGGTGTAGGCGATTACTACCATCCTAATGCTTCGCATCAAATCTTTGATAAGTTTCCTGAAATCGGGATTAAGCCTATAAAATATGGAAAAGTATTCTACTCGGATAAATTGAATCATCATGTCCACGAAAAAGAAACGGAGAGTGGCGAAGAGTTAGAACCGCTTCATATTAGTGGAACAGAAGCAAGAAAAAGATTTGAATTGGGTCAAGTTCCACCAGAGTGGTTTATGCGTCCAGAAGTCTCCAGTTTAATTGTTGAAAGTATTAAAAATGGAGAAGAAGTTTTTGTTAGAGAAGAAATGAAGAAAGTTGAGCCAAATGAAAATAATGAATATAATAAAATAAATAACATATCTAACAAAGAAGGAAAAGTAATCTGGTTTACAGGCTTGTCTGGATCTGGAAAGACAACAATTGCTTTAGAACTTAAAAAGAAACTTGAAAGTCTTGGAAATAAAGTTGAAATTCTTGATGGTGATGTTGTTAGAGATACGTTACACAAAGATCTTGGATTCTCTAGAGAGGATATAAGAGAAAATAATCGTTTGATTGCGGAATTAGCTAAAGAAAGAGCAGCAAATAATGATTTTGTTTTAGTACCAATAATTTCTCCTTACAAAGAAGATCGGACGATGGTCCGTTTAATTGTTGGAGAAAACTTCAAAGAACTATTCATCAATGCTTCCTTAGATGAATGTATCAGGCGGGATACGAAAGGACTTTACAAAAAAGCATTAGCCGGAGAAATTAATAATTTTATTGGTGTTGCAGAAAGTAATCCTTATGAAATTCCAGATAGTCCAGACATAAAGTTAGAAACCCAACAAATTAGTTTAAATGAAAGTGTTAATCAATTAATATTATTCTTAAAAGGACAATAAATTAATTTACTCTAAAAAATGTTCCTTATTTCGGAAAATATTTAAAAGAAAGCAATAAACATATAAAAATGCCGACGATTCGTGAGCTTAAAGAAAAAGCAAATGCAAAGAGAGGAGACCCAATTTATCGGTTGATGAATAATTTAGCTTATTATCCAGCAAAGTTATTTCTTTATACTCCTTTAACTCCGAATCAAATTACAATAATATGGATTATTGGACAAATAATTTCGGCATTATTTCTAGCAACAGGAGATCAATTAACTATGATTATCTCCCTTATATTTTTTCAAGCATTCTTTATTATAGATTGTAGTGATGGCATTGTTGCCCGTTATAGAAAACAATTTTCCATTAATGGAATTTACCTTGATCAGCTTGGTCACTATCTTGCCAACTCAATTTTATTACTTACATTTTCAATTGGAGTATTTCGGTGGTATAATAATGCAATTTACTTGCTCTACGGAATCTTAGCAGTAATATTCTTTTTACTGAATAAAGCAATAACGCTTAATCCAATGTGGTATCCAAAAGAACAAAGAAACTTAATTAGTGATACTGGGAAAAAGTCTCTTTTAAGATTCCAACATAAACTAATTTATAATGTTTTTGCCCTATTTAGACTAGAACACTTTTTCAATATTTTGTTTTGGGGAGTTGTTTTTGGATACCCAAACTACACATTAATCCTCTATACTTTATTCTTTTTTCTAGAACTAGTAAGAAAAATAATTACCCAATATATTGCTAATGAAAAATCTGTATTTTCACAAGTAGACGATTTTTAATGATAAATTTTTTTGAGATATTATAAAAGAAAAAGTTAGAATTCAAATCATGCATCTTTACACTTTTTTATTTAGATTCTTTATATTAATATAAAGTTTTCTACAAAACTCAAAAAGAAAAAGAAAAGAATATACCAAAGATGCAAGTTGAGTATAATCAAAAACAACACAAAAGAAAAGGAAATTAAAAGGTTGCCCTCTACGAAATATCTCAAAAAATATTCTTGTCTTTGAAGCGGATCTAAATGATGCTTTAACGTAAAACTTCTTTACTATTTCTTCTTGCCTCTCACTGAACCAAACAGGATTTATTCTAATAATCTTCTCAAAGAGCCAAAACAATACCCCTACAAGACTAATTATTAAAAAAAGAAAATTTTGATAACGAAAATAATTTCCAATCGCTAATCCTAGAAAAATTAAAGGTGTACCAAAGAAAATTCCTAACTGCTCTAAATAAGGTCCCAGTAAACTGAACTTTTCTTTCATCCTTGCAAGATTACCATCAATATGATCCCCAATTAATGCAATAAAATTGAACAAAATTACAGCTAGAACATTAATCCAATATTCGCCCAAAGTAAAAAGATAAAATGCAAAAATCTCTAAAATAATCCAAGTAACAGTAATCATATTAGGAGTAATGGAAGTTCTTAAGAACGGTGTAGTTAAATAAAGAGAAACTTCCATCCAAAAACGTTGGGATGGACTCCAGCATTTTTTTCTTCCTTTAACTCTAAGTTCTTTTGTTGTTAATGTTTTTGTTTCATTCATAATCTAGATTGTAAAATTAAAGCATTATCAATAATTTCTTTTTGATGGGTGATATAATACCATAATACAATTGCATCTTGTTCAGGGGTTGGACTTTCACTATTATCATAAAAGATTGCGTTGTTTGGTTTTCTTAATGGAGCAAATTCTCTATTTTTATCCTTTTCGTCTGTTTCTTCTATTATCTTTTTTACTTCTTCAAGAGTATATTTATTTTTTTCTTCATTTGAAAGCATCTTCAGAAATCTTTTAATCTTAATAGGCACAGACGCTTCAAGATAAAATTTCCAATCAGCATTAGGAAAAACAACTGTTCCCATGTCTCTTCCTTCGAAGATAGCATTTCCTTCCTTTGCCATTTTCCTTTGAAGCTCCAAAAGAACTTTTCTTACTTCGGGAATTTGAGCAACTTTTCCTGCTAAAGGTACCAATGAAGAAGATAATAAAAATGCAGTTATATTTTCTCCATCAACAAAAATCTGCTGAGAATTATTTTCTATTCTAAAGTTAATCACCATATTTTTAGTAATTTTTATTATTTCCTGATTGTCTTCTAATAAAACACCTAATTGTTTTGCTTTCCAAGCTACAGCCCTAAACATTGAGCCTGTATTAATATGCTTAAAGTTAAGAATTCTTGCTAATGCTTTTGCAGTAGAAGATTTGCCAGTCCAACCTGAACCATCTATAGTTATAATATGTTTTTTTTGATCCATATCTATTTTTAGTAAAAAATTGTTACTTTAAAAATGTTGTGAATTTATTAAGTAAACTTTTGAGGTATACATTTTTAAAAAATGAAAAATAGGAGAAATTATGCAAAGCCTATGATATAGAACCAATATTTGCTCACTCGTATTATCCATAAGGTAAATAAAAAGTTGAAAGAACAATCCGGAATATTGCAGAAGAGTTTCTTAACTACTTAAAGATATTCTTAGAATAGTTATTCGAAACACTAAAGAAGTATCAGAAATGGTACAATAAAAAGATATCTCTTAAAGGAATCTCTGTAATACCAATTTAACTTTTTAGTGTAAAATTAGAAACTTAACTTGATAGTTACATAATATTTTTAAACCGACAAAAAATAGAGATATTATGGGAAAAATACTAAAAAGTAAGGGATTATTTGTTTTAAGAAAAACAAATAAAGTCAATAAATTCAAAAAGTAACTTAAAACAGATAAAAGAACCATATTAATTATAAATAAATTAATAACTAAACTTTCAAACAAAAAATAAAAACAATAAATTAAAGTATTATGGAGTGATAATTAAATTATGGATTCAAATATAAATCAAAAGAGTTCGGAAGATTGGTGGAATTCAGATCAACAATCAAAATGGGAAGATTATTATTATAAAGAAGATTTTCAGGGTTTAAGACTAAAAGCAAGAGAACAAAAGGTTATAAAATTTTTAGATAGCCTTAACATGCCACAAAAATCAAAAATTCTGGAACTGGGATTTGGAGCAGGAATAACTTCAGCTAAAATTATAAGAAAAGGTTATTATCTTCATGGTATTGATATTTCAGAAACCCTTTGTAAAATTGCAAGAAAAAATTGTTATAAAGTTACGAATACTGAAGGTAAATTTAGTCTCAATGTGGGGGATGCAAAAAATTTACAATTTAAAGATGATTACTTTGATGTTGTATTTGGCATAGGGTTCTTGCAATATATGGAATCACCATTGCAATGTCTTCGTGAAGCAAAGCGTGTTCTTAAAAGAGGAGGATATTTTATCATCGGTCAAGAAAATCTTTATGGGTTACATTATCTTGATAATCCTTTCGGATTATTTAAAGTCATTTACACAATTATTACTGGGGGGAAATATGAGTTCTATATCAGAAATACATTTATTTTAAACTGGATTCTGTTCATAGCCATTATATTCAATCTTAAAAGTAAAAAAAAACTCAGATTAATTAAAAAAACAAAACTTCCTCGAAAAAACTTGATAACACCAAAACGTTTAAGATTTCTCATTAAAAAAGCTGGTTTCACTATTTGTAGATGTGGAGCAGGAGGATTTTATAGTAACTATAGTATACTTCCAAGAAAACTATCATTAAAATTACAAAAATGGAGTGATTCTAAAAAACGACCATTCAGTTTTGGAAACGCAGTTATTTTTCTTGCTAAAAAATGAAGAAAAAATTGGCTAGTGGAACTGCATATTTAATAATTGCTCAGTTCCTAGCGGTTCTCGCAAATTATAGTATTAATATTGGAATTGGAAGAATTTTGGGTTCGGAAATTTATGGTATATTTGGCGTACTTATGTCTCTTTATCTTTTAAATACTTCATTTCTTAACACCGGAATTCCAAGATCGGTCTCAAAATTTATCGCAGAATCTAAAAATGGTCTTAAAAATATTTTTGTAAAATCTTTTAGATTACAACTCTATTCTTCATTAAGTTTTGGATTTATTTACATTATTTTTTCCAAACTAATTGCTAAAGCACTAAAAGATTCTTCCCTCACGTATTATATAATTTTCATGGGAATAATGGTTGTTCCAATAGCTATTCGTTCACTCTACACAAACGGATATCTAAATGGTCTACGTATGTTCGCTGAACAATCCATTGTCAAAAGTGTTCATCATATTCTTCGAGTGGGATTAGTTTTCCTTTTTGTATTAATGGGATTTAAGATTTGGGGGATACTAGTGGGTTATTTTATTTCAGTTACACTCACAATATGGCTTAGCCATTATTATCTTAAAGATAAAATGAAATCAACTGGAGAATTTAAAAATAAAAAACTCATTAATTTTTCAATACCAATTACTTTAACTGCAATTAACTTTACAATTATTAAAAACGCAAATCCATTCATTCTAAAACTTTTAGGTATAGATTATTCTTTAATTGGATTCTATACCGCTGCTGCAGCATTATCAAATGTTTCTTTTCTTATTTTTCAACCTTTATCCCTCACTTTAATGCCTTCAATCTCAAAAGCCATTTCGGAAAAAAACAATAAACTAATTCAAAAATACATTCGTCAATCAACAAGATATTTACTACTTCTTATCACCCCGATCATGATTATTGTTGCAACAACGGCAGATGAATTAGTAACCTTTTTTTATACCTCCTCATTTGTATCAGCGGGGGCCATTCTAAGTATATTAATTATAAGTACAACTTGCTTTTCTATTTTTAGAGTATTCGCTTCTATAATCAATGGGGCAGGAAAACCAAATATAGATCTAATTATAACCACGATAGGTGTATTCTTATCTCTCACCCTTACATTAATCTTTGTCCCAATATACGGCGCCATTGGAGCTGCCATCTCATTATTAATAACTGCAATTTTAAGTGTTTTATTATCATTAATTTACATATATAAAAGATTTAGAACCGTCATTATAACTGCTAAGTCATTCATTAGAATTGTTATATCCTCATTCATTATTTATATAATGGCAACAAGAACTATTTCTTCAGGGTGGAAACTATTAATCCACTATGGGGTATGGTTAATAACTTATTTTTTAATTCTCATAATTCTAAATGAAATCACAATCAAAGACCTAAAATTAGTAAAATCAATTTTAAAAAAATCAAGTTAATATCCAAATACAGAATTTAGCTCTTTACTTATTCGTAAATTTATATATTCCAAGTCTTGAGGATTTAAATAATCAGTATAACCACCCACTTTAGCTTTTCTTACTTTATAAGATTCAGGATCACTTGGATTTTTTGCTTGCAAACGATAATCGGCAAACAAATTGCATTTTTCCATCTTACGCATGTTATCAATTGAACCAAAAGCAACAGCTTCATTCAAAATATCATATGATACATTTATTTCCAAGAAATCTAATACTCTTCTTAACTGTTCTGCAGTATTTGTTTTCATATCCTCATAACGAATAAATAAAAATTCATTTGGGCGTCGTTGCATTTCCTTACACCAAAGATTCATATAATTTAAGATTTTAGTAAGACTAAATGGTTCTTTAAGAAAATGAGACATCTCATTTCTAAAATAAAAATTGTTTCGCTTTGTCAAATGAAAAAATAACGACACTACAACATCTCTGGGGTCTCGTACAAGAAAAATAATTTTTTTCTTTTTAAGAGGAGTGCGTATGAAAACCTTTTCAGATTCTGCGTATGAACCCAAAAATTTTTTATTTTTTAAACTGAAGTTAACTGAGAATAATGGAGATATTTCATGATAAATAGCAATTTTTGGAATCCCTTTTTTTTCTTTTGCCATTAAAATAAGATCAAGATTAAGAGAAGAAAGACCATAATGAAGTGAAAATGCTTTGGCAAGCATAACTCTTAACCAAGTATGGCCACTTTTAGGAAAAGATATCATCACGTAATCACTAACATGATCACAGTACAACCGGAAAAAACCATGATATAAATAACGAAATAATGAAAACCGATTATATTTATTCATAAGTTTATGTAACATTAGTGTTATGATTAATAGGTAATTTATAAAGATTATTATAATCAGAGACATAAATAATTAAATCTATTTGATATGAAAATAAACTGATTTAAAAAATTATTAATTTTCTAAACCACCCTATTTTTCTTTGTAATTTTCTTTGTAATCATGTCTTACTCCTCTTAATTGTCCTATTTCAACCATCTCTTGCTGATTATTTTTCTCTTCATAATTGATTTTAAGAGCATTAATTATTTTTGATTTTCTGAATATTGCTTTACTAGCATGTTTAGTGATAAATTTTGGATTATAAATAATATTAAACCTCTGAAAACATTCATGGGTACAATAACATTTTGTCTCTCTAATAAACTTACAAGTCTCTTTAGTTTTTTGTGACGCCCATAATTTCTTAAAATTATAATTGAAATCTTTAATATTACCTAAAGATTTATTATTTAAAAGTTCACAAGGATATACCTCTCCTTGTTCATATATTACCGCCATCAAACTTCCTGCTTTACAAGGAATGATAAATTTTTTATTTTCTATAGTCTTTATTATCATTCCAGTTCTTAATTTATTCATATAATCTCTAATTATAGATTTAATTCCTTTTTTAGAAGATTTAGATTGAAGTTGGAAAAAAAGTTTATACTTATTTAAGTCAACTCCAAATAAATTCATCACCCTTGCTTCTCCCCTAATTAAATTTAGCCCAAAAACATCTGGTTTCATTACATTTTTAACATAACTATGGAATTCTTCTAATTTATCCTGATTAATAGAAGTTAAAGTTGAAATTACTGAAAGTTGCAGGTGAGAATATTTTTTTTGTAATAATTTTAATTCATTAAAAGTTTTAATTGCCATATTAAAACAATCATTAACTTGCCTAATCTCATCATGAATATTTTCAGGGCCGTCAAGAGAAATAACCACATTTAAATTTAAATCAGGACAATTTTCTAAAATGTCAATACAATCTTTTACAATTTTACTTGTAAAAGTACCATTAGTCGGAACAGCTACTTCTTTAACCGGAGTATTACGATAATAAGTTTTTATTATTTCTGCAAAGTCTTGACGAATAAAAGGTTCACCGCCGCTTATGTTTAAAATAATCAAATCAGGTAAACTTTTACTAAATTTATCTATCTCTTCTAAAGATAATTCATCTTTAGAATTAAGTTTACTCCAAAAAAAACAATGTTTACATTTAGCATTGCATTTTGAAGTTACAAAATGAATTAATTGGATAGGGGTTTTAGGATTTTTAATAAAATAGTATTTCAACAAATTAAGATAGGATCTTCGCATTTATTGATTGCAGAGGGTATCATTTAAAAAACTTATGATGAAATGATTTTATTGTGTTATTAAGACCACCACATGTTTTTCATAAAACCCACACTCCAAATCAATATTCCAATGAAAATTAATGGAGAACTAACAATAAAAGAAGGTAACATTTTCCAATTCCAACGGACCATTCTTAAAGATATTAAAAAAAAACGAACAAAAGGAATTAACACAATCAAAGGGGGATATTTAACAAATATATTACCTGGTAATTTATATTTTTTTCGAAGTAATGCTGCATGTAATCCAAAATTATAATGATGTTTAAAGAATTTTTTAAAAGAATCACGATTATTGTGACTAATTTTTATTCTTGGATTAAATAATAATTTATACTTCTTGGAAGCTTTATAATTAAAAATAGTGTCTTCACCTGCTGCTAAATGGGGAGGAAAACCACCGATATCTTCAAAAACTTCTTTTTTACAAATAAGGTTACATGTGGGCATAAATAAAACTTCTCTCTTTGGCATTGTAGGAAGAAATTCGTTAAATGTAAGGAAGTAATCAGCAATACTAATTAGTGTCTGTGAATTTGCGTTTTTAACAGATCCACCAACAACACTATACCCCTTATTAATACTTTCTAAAGCGGTTTGGAGCCAATTATTATTAACAATACAATCAGAATCCGTAAATGCTATTATTTTACCTTTAGCTTCTGAAATCCCTATATTTCTTCCCGCTCCCGGCAAGGTTTGTTCTTTTAAGTGGATAAGTTTAACGGAAGGAAATTTATCTTTTATTATTTCTGAAGTGTTATCTTTTGAACTATCAACAACAATGATTTCATAATCAAAATCAACTTTTTGAGATAATAAAGAAAATAAACATTTTGAGATAAATCTTTCTGAATTATATGAGGGGATTATAACACTTATCAAAGGATTTACTTTTTGCATTTTTATTTATAAAATTGTTTTTTTGTTTTCATACGATAATTTACTAATAATTCTACAAAAATACTATCTATTTTGCCAGTTTTAAAAAAACGGCCTAATCCTTTTCTTAAACCACCAATTCCTTTAAAAGCTATCATCAACCCCCCAAATATAAAAGAAGGATTTCTCATCAAAGTTTTATAATTCCTAATAAAACTGGCGTTGTACAATTTTGATCTCCATTCAATAATTTTTTTTTCAGACAAATCTGTACACATAACTGGCTTATCACTGTGTTTTCCAAGAAGCCATTTATTAAAAGAAACACCTTTTTCAAAAACACCTAATTCTTTTGCAATTTGGTAAACTTCTGTACCTGGATAAGGCGTCATAAAATAAAAATCCACATAATCAGGTTTTATTTTTTTTAAGAGTTTAAATGTTAATCTCAAATCTTCTTCTTTTTCTCCCGGAGTTCCTATAATAAAACTAGTATATCTAAGCAATCCTGCTTTTTTAGCAATATTAAAAGCCTCAATTACTTTTTCAGGTGTTATATCTTTTTTTAATATTTTTAGCACTTTTGGCGAACCAGATTCAACACCAAAATCTATTTGCACACATCCCGCAGATTTCATTGTTTTAAGTAATTCATAACTAACAGTATTAACTCTTGCTTGCGCTACCCACTTAAAATCGTTCCACCCTTGCTGTTTTATTAAACTGCAAAGTTTGGTTACCCAAGCGGGGTGAAGTGTGAAAGTATCGTCAGCAAACCAGACCGCATCAATATGGTATTTATTTCTTAAATGTTTAAGTTCTTCAATAATATTCTCTGGAGATCTAAATCTAGTTTTTCTTCCAAAAATACGGTGGCTTCCGCAAAAAATACACCGATATGGACAACCTCTTGAAGCCATAATAGTAGCGGTGCTTTTTGTCCATATCCCCCTTATTCTAGGAGGGGCAAAGTACCATTTTGAAGGAAGAAGATGTCTTGCAGGGAAAGGTATTGAATCTAAATCTGGAATTAATTCCCTTGATTCTGTAAAGATTAGTTCTCCGTTTTTTTTATAACCTATACCATTTACATCCTTAAATCCCTTATTTTCTTTCAAAGCTTCACAAAGTTCCGAAAAAGTTATTTCGCCTTCACCAATAGCTACAAAATCAATACAATTTTCTTTTAATACTTCTTGAGGAAGAACTGTTGGATGTGGACCCCCAAAAACAATTGGAATATCAGAAGATAATTTTAGATGAGAGGCAATATTTTTAGCATGATCAAATTGTGGAGTTCTTGTACTAATCCCAACCACGTCGGGGTTGAGAGAGATTATTTTTTTTGCAATTTCGATTGCAGATTCATCAAAATTAGGATCTATTACTTCAACTTCAAAACCATTTTTTTCTAAATAACCAGCGATATAGAGTATACCTAAAGGATGATTAGGTACATCATAAATTCTTGGATTCACTAATATTACTTTCATTTTTTAAACCTCTCATAAATGTAACCCATCTGTTGTAAAACAAAACTAAAAGATAACAATATTAAAATTAAAGGAAGTCTTAAATTGAATTTATTTTCCGATAAAATATTCTTAGTCGACCACAGACGTAATTTAATAAAACTACCCACTTTACCCACCTTCTTTTTAAAATAATAATTTGCTCTTCCTCTCCTTATCTGCCATCTTGAAAATGAAGATAAAGTAGTTCTCGCTTCATGATAAGCGTAAGCATTAGGGACATATTTTATTAATATTCCTGCTTTTTCTAAACGATAAGATATTTCTGCATCTTCAGCTCCAAAAGTCATACTTTCGTCAAAAGTGCCAACTAATTCAAAAACTTTTCTATTAAGAGCAGAATTTCCAACAGCAAGATGATTGGTATAACCCTCATTAGAAACTTTCCAAACTTTTTCAAAGCCCAAATTACCACCGCCCGGAAAACCTAAAGCAGAAATACAGTTACCAACAAGATTAGATTTGGGAATTCTTGTTCCACTAGTAGTTACTAAAGTCTTGTTATCATTAAAAGATTCAAGTAAAGAAGATAACCATTTCTCCTGAACCCAACAATCATCATCAATAAAAACAATTATTTCCCCCTTAGAGTATTCTATGCCTTTATTCCGATTAAATGCTATCCCCCTTTTAGGAGGAACTATAAAATATTTGAAATTTGTTGGTAAATGTAAACTGTTATCTTTTTCTATAGATTCATGGACCAATATTACTTCTGATTCGTGTTGATTTAATTGATCTTTAAAAGAATTAATTAGTCGATTAAGCTTCTCTTTCCTCAATTCATCAAAAATAATCACAATAGATACTATCATTTCCTCCCTACCCCACAATACTCAAATCCATTCTCTTTTAAAGCGTTTAGTTTATAAATATTTTGGATATTAAACAAAACTTTATTTCTCATTAATTTTTTAAATCCATAATAGTCAATAATTCTAAAATCCCAACACCCTATGAAAATAATTTTAATATAACCTCAAACAGATCTCAATTATAACAAAAAATTTCAATTTATAATTATTCACCATTATTTTTAAAATTAAATAGATTATTAATATAATTTATACAATCTATTTCTAGCCACTTACTACAATTACCATGTTCAAAATGAAACTGAACCGCAATAATTTTTTTCTCAAGATTATAAATCCCCTCAATTTCACCATCATCAGATAAAATAAAAGGTTTTAAACCATCACCAAGTTTACTAACTACTTTTCTATGATAACTGTTAACTTCTGCTTCACATTTATTAATTATATCACCAGTGAGAAATATTTTGTGTTTCGGAATATACTTTCTTCCAAGAATTTTATTATAAAGAAAATGAGAAACAAATTTAATATTTCTTTTACTATGTCTTTCGTTCCATTTTAATTTTCCTCCAAAAAAACCATTAATGCTCCAAAGTCCACAACAAACACCAATAATTGGAAGTTTTTTGTTTAAAGCCGCTGAAATAACTTTATGTTCAAATCCCCTAATCTTTTCAGAATAATATTTATAACCCCCAGCAATTAATAATCCTTTTATACCTAACTCATTAAAAAATGACTCAAAATCCATATCTTCAATAAATGGTATTAAAATAAGTTCATAACCATAACTAGACCAAAAATCTAAATAATTCTTTTGTACTGAAAAAAATTCACCATCTCTATTCTCTAAATGTCTTGGTGTTATAGCAAGCCTGATTCTTTTATCATTCATCTGAGAAGATTTCACCCCTATTCTTTTTATGACACACTATCAGAAAATGGTTTGCAAATATAAGTCTAAATAAATAATTAAACTTATTCCTTTTTCTTCTAAGAGTAACACTAATCATTGAACTTTTATCTTTTAAATGCAAACAGATATTATTTAAAAATGGTCTGGGACAACATAATTGTTCAATAAGATCTCCTGCCACAATAATGTAAAATTTCTTATTTAATTTAATAGTTTTCACGTTTCCATTAATTATTTCTATATCTGAGCTTTCAATATCTACTCCAATTACAGATTTAGCATTTTTTTTAATAATATTAAATAAAGTTTTGATTTTTATTTTTCCTCCCCACTCCATAATATTCAAATCCGTTCTCTTTTAAAGTCTCTGGTTCATAAATATTTCGGCCATCAAAGAGAATTTTGGTTTTCATTGATTTTCCTAATTCTGAGAAATCAACATTTCTAAATTCGTCCCATTCGGTTACAAGAACAATTAAATTGCTATTAACAACGGAATCTTTTACAGAATTAGAATAAGTAACTTTGTCTGAGAAGATAGTTCTTACTTCTTCTAACGCAATAGGATCATAAATATTTACTTTAAATCCATTATCTATCAATTCCTCAATAATTTTCAATGATGTCGCTCCTCGTAAATCGCTAGTTTTTGGTTTGAAAGTTAATCCCCAAATAGTAACTTGGTTGCCATTAATCTCTTTAAGTTTATCAATGATTTGAGGAACAAGAATAGTTTTCTGTCTCTCATTAAGTTCTTCAACTTGCTGTAAGAATTGGGGTTGATAATTGTAGCTTTTTGCAGTGTTAATTAACGCCTGAACATCTTTAGGAAAACAACTTCCCCCATAACCAATGCCCGCATTAAGAAATTTAGGACTAATCCGATAATCTTTTCCAATGGCTTTAGAAACTGTTTTCACATCAGCACCAACTTTATTACAGATATTGGCAATTTCATTAATAAAACTTATTTTAGTTGCTAGAAAAGAATTGTTGGCATATTTAATCATTTCAGAAGTTTCCCAGTTAGTTTCAATAATTGGCATATAAGTCTTGATTAAACCGTGATACACTTTACGCATTAATTGAAATGCTTTTTCTGATTGGGCTCCAACCACAATCTTATCGGGGTGATTAAAATCATAAACAGCATTACCCTGTTTTAAGAATTCAGGATTAGAAGCTACATCTATTTCTGCGTTTGGGTTCGTGATTGTTATTAATTCTTGACATTTCTTTGCCGTCCCAGGGGGAACAGTACTTTTATTGATTAATAATTTATATTGATCAGAATATTTTACTACACTCTTAACTACTTCAAAAACATAACTTAAATCAGCAGAACCATCTTCTTTCATTGGCGTACCCACACAATTAAAAATGGCTTCAGCAAAATGAACTGCTTTTTCTATATCAGTTGAAAATGTTATTCTTTTGTTTTCTTTATTTTTTAAAACTAATTCTTTCAATCCGGGTTCATAGAAAGGCATTTCTCCAGAATTGATTAAATCAATCTTTTTTTGGTCTATATCCACACATAAAACATCGTGGCCCAAGTTAGCTAAACTTGCTCCAGTTACCAGTCCAACGTATCCAGTTCCAAAAATACTAATTTTCATTTTTTATTTTCTTATTGTTATAATCACTATTTATTCCTGATAGAATATACCACAAGCAAACTTTTCTTCTTGTTCCCATTCTAAAGCTTTTTCTAAAGCTTGCAGCTTATTATTTGAATCATGTTTATCATCTAGATAATAGACTTTATCATTATAATAATCAAATGAGTGTTGTGGATTAAATGTGACACAAGGTTGAATAATATCTACAAAAGCAAAACCATCATGAAGAATTGCTTTCTTCATGATCTCGACCATTTCTTTCAAATTTCCAGCATAAGTTCGAGCCACAAAAGTTGCCCCAGCAGAGATTGCTAAAGCAAGAGGATTAACTGGTTTTTCTGTTGAACCTAATGGAGAGGATTTACTTTTCCTTCCTTTCTCAGAAGCAGGAGAATATTGCCCCGTAGTTAAACCGAAAACGCCATTATTATGAACAAAATAAGCCATATTAATATTTCTTCTACAAGCGTGAGTGAAATGATTGCCACCTTCCCCATAACCATCACCATCACCACCAAAAGCGATAACGTTTAAATTTTGATTTGCTAATTTAATTCCTTGCGCAACTGGAAGCGATCTGCCATGCAAACCAACGAAACCATTGACTTTTACCCAATAAGGAAGTTTGGCAAAACAGCCTACTCCGGAAACTAACACAGTATTTTCTGGTTTAAAGTCTAATTCCGCGAGTGTTTTTTTTACACCCGCAATAATGCCAAAGTTACCACAACCAGGACACCAGTTAGGGATTTCAGTTCGATTGAATGTTTTTAATTCTGTCATTTTTATTTTTGGTTTTGTTTTATTTGATTGTAAATATCATCAACAGTAAATGTTCTGCCATCGGAACGTAAGATTTTGTTTTTTATATTGATTCCAGTCTTTTCTCTGATAAGATTTGCTAATTGGGCAGAATAATTATTTTCAATAATGATTAATTTTTTTGCTTTTTCTAAGATTGTTTGAATTTCATTCTCTTGGAAAGGGGCCATATATTTTATGGAAAGGAAATTGACTTTCTTTTCTTCAGAATTTAAGAGTTCCATGGCTTCAATGATTGCTCCGTGATTACTTCCCCAAGAAACAATTGTTAAATCTGCATCATTGGGTCCGATAAGTGTTGGAACTGGAAGTTCTTCTTTGATAAGATTGAGTTTATTCATCCTTCTTTGCATCATTTGATTTCTAATATCTCTATTTTCAGTAATCACTCCCACTTCATCATGTTCATCTCCAGCACAAGTGTATATTCCATTTTCTGTTCCGGGAATTGTTCTTTGAGTTTCTTCTTTCTCATAACGTTTGAATAGTCCGTCAGAATTTAGTTTAGAAGAGTCAACTTGATTGATGGTATTAATTTTTTGCTCGTAATCAAAAGTGAAATTCTTTTCTTCTTCATTTAAGTTAAAAGTTTTAGAACTTTCTGCTAAATGTTTATCAACCAAAACAATTACAGGAATTTGATATTTCTCTGTCAGATAAAATGCACGTTTTGTTTCAGTGTAACAGCCTTCAACAGTTTCAGGAGCGATTATTATTTTAGGAAAATCTCCTGTTCCTGCAGATAAAACAAATTTTAAATCACCTTGTTCAGTTTTTGTAGGCAATCCAGTTCCTGGACCAGGCCGTTGCCCTTCAATTAAAACTAAAGGGATTTCTGCTACGCCAGCGAGACCAAAAGATTCAACCATTAAAGCAAATCCCCCACCCGAGGTTGCAGTCATTGTTCTTGCTCCAGCATAAGATGCACCAAGAGCAAAATTTATTCCCGCAATCTCATCTTCCGGTTGAATAATTGTTAGACTTTTATTTTTTGTTGCTTCTTTAGCAAGATAATGAAGAATTCCTGATACCGGAGTCATGGGATATTGAACGTGAAATGTTAACCCCGCTTTTAATGCTCCTTGAGAGATGGCTTCATTTCCATCTAAGAAATCCGGAATGGTTTTTGTTTCTTGATTTTCTTCTTGAAGAGGAAAATCTTTAACTTTATTAACGGAATCATCACCTTCTTTTGCTGCTAAAAGTAATTTACTAACAAGATTCTCTTTACCTACAAACCTTTCTTTAATTATTTTTCTCAATAGAGCATAATCAATTCCGATTGCTTTTACTAAAGCCCCTAAAAAGACAGCATTATGAATATTTTTTTCTTTAAGTTTCTCTTCAATCTTGGTTAAAGGGATCTGGATTAAATTCTTGTTTTTTAATTGTTGAGGATCAATTTTAATTTTATCATCATGAATAATGATTCCATTTTTTGAAACTAAATCATAATGAGTATCAAATGTAGTTTGATCTAAAGCAAGAAGCAAATCAATTCTGTCAATATCTGCATGAATCTTTTTTTTAGAAATTCTAATAGTATGGAAATTGTGGCCTTTCTTAATTTGAGACATATATTCTTTACTTGAAAAAAGATGATAGTTTAATTTAATGAAAAGTTTAGCAATAATGTCTGCTGCTGAAGCTATTCCCCAACCTGCTTCTCCACCAATTCTAATTATGTAAGATTCTGAATTCATAGTTTTCTGTAAACCTCTTCTGCTTGTTTTAAACCTTCCATGCTACCAATATCAAACCAATGATGATCGAAAACAAATCCATGAACTTCGGATTCTTTTACTAAATATTTAACTAAATCACCAGGATTGTCTGCTTTACCATTTTCAACTGCAGCTTCAACATGTTTTAAATCTTCTTTGTGAAAGACATAACAAGCAGTTGCTGCTAAAGTACTTTTTGGTTCAGCTGGTTTTTCTTCGAAGTCAATCACTTTAGATAATTGGTCGCATAAGATAGCAACACCAAATTTGTTTTTTATTTTTTCTTTATCTTTTAAATCATGTAAAGCAACAAGGGAACTATTTTTTTGCTGGAAATGGTTAAGAAAATTGTTGATTTCAAATCCGAAAAGATTATCTCCCGCAATTACCAATAAATCATCATTGATTTCTTGATTTTTAAGAATATAATTAATATCACCTACAGCGCCTAAACGGTCATCGTTACTAATTGTACCATCATTAATCACTTTTACATTTTTAGAACAAGAATAATCGTTTAACCAAACCATAAAATGACCATAAAATTTGTTATTAGTTACAATAATAATTTCATTAATAGTATCAAGTTTTTCTAATTTTTTTAAAATATGTTCAACAATAGGTATTCCTGCCACTTTTAACAAAGGCTTTGCTTGATTCTCTGTTAAAGGATATAAACGAGTTGCGTACCCTGCAGCTAAGATTAATGCTTTTATTTTTGATCACCTATTTTGATTATGATATATTTAATTAATAGAAACTAAAGAAAAAGTGTTTAAAAGTGTTGTGCAAGAGAGGTATTAAAAAAAGAGTGGACAGCTTACTGGATTTCCCGCGCAAAAACGCAGTACACCCCGGTACGGAGGCACTCTTAACTTCTGTGTTCGAAATGGGAACAGGTGAACCGCGCCCCTATGGCCGTCCATTAAGCTATTTCTTGGAGCTATTTATAAAAGTTTCTGTTAATTCTTGATTCTTATTCCATAACCCTTTAAAAAAGAGAAAGAATCATTTTGATTAACACACAAAAAGAGGGAAAATATAAAATGATAGAAACGGCAATTATTCTGGCAGGAGGACTGGGAACAAGGTTAAGGCCATTAACTGATAAAACACCTAAACCATTATTACCCATTCAAGACAAACCAATTATCGAACACATCATCGATAATTTAAGAAAGTATGGTGTGAAAAATGTTATCCTTTCTGTAGGTTACAGAGCAGAAGACATCAAAGAACATTTCAAAGATGGATCCCATTTAGGAGTAAATATCTCTTATTCCATTGAAACTGAACCACTTGGAACTGGAGGAGCAATTAAACAAGCTGCTGCTGGATTAGTAAAACCATTCGCTTTATTATGGGGAGATAACTTAATGGACATTGATTTGAATACTATGTATAAAGATTTTTTACGAGATGCACCGCAAGTAACAATGGCTTTAACTCCTCGAGAAGATGTAGAAAATTTCGGAGTAGCTACTTTGAAAGAAAATAAGATTGTTAGTTTTGTTGAAAAACCTCAACGGGAAGAAGCGCCAAGCAATTTGATTAACGCGGGCGGGTTTATTATTGAACCCGAATGTCTTAAAATTCTGCCAGAAGGAAAGTCTTCCATGGAAAAAGATTGTTTTGAAAAAATTGCACCGTTAGGAGAAATATCTGCACATATCCATAAAAATCAATGGTTTCCTACTGACACTTTAGATAAATATCAACACGCTTATCATAGTTATAGGCCATTGTTATAAAAATGCCAATCGTAGAAAATATCAATTCTAATGAGAAGAAAGTCATCATTGCTGATGTTGATGATACTATTTGTGAAAGTTGTCAATTAATTTCTGATGAGATGGCTTTTGAAATTTCTAGATTAGTTGATGCTGGTTTTAGTTTCGCTTTCATCAGTGGAACAAAAAGTGAAAGTTTACAAAGGATGATTTCTTCAAAATTAAAGAAAGAACATCATATTCTAGGAACGACAGGAACAAATTATACGTTTGTGAAAAATGATAATTCTGTTGAAGTAATCTATAAATATTCTCTTTCAGATGATGAGAAGAAAGAGATTATTAATGCTTTTGATAAACTAATTTCAAATTATAACATTCAATCAATGACTACTAAAGAAGATCAAGTACAAGACCGAGATTCACAAATAACTTTGTCTGCTATTGGTAGACATGCTTCTAGTGAAATGAAAGCAGTTTATGATCCTGATGGAAAAATAAGATTAGAATGGATTGAGTTTTTGAAAAAGCATTTAGATTCTGAGAAGTATCACATGAAAATTGGTGGGACAACCTCCGTAGATATAACCAAGAAAGGTTTTGATAAAGAATGGGGTATCAGAAAGTTTGCTGAACATCGAGGAATAGATCATTCAGAGATAATCTTCTTTGGTGATAAATTACATCCTGGAGGAAACGATTTTGCTGCTTCCAAAGTCGTTGATTGTATCGCAGTTAATAATCCTGAAGATACGTTAAATAAATTAAAAGAATTTTTTAATTAAAAAAATTAAAAATGATTTAATCTGAAACGATTATTTTTTCTTACTGTCCCTAATGTTGAACATTTATCTTCCAAATTTCTTTTCTTTGAGGATTTTTTTCTTTTAGTAAACTCATTAAAAGTTAAATTTAGATATAATTCAGCAGGTAAATTATTAGGCATAGTCATTCCATTCAAAGAAGTATAATCTCGAACTAAATCTAATGCCTTACCTAATAAAGATTCATTTCTTTGTTGAGAAGCTTCAAAAGCAATAGATAAAGCTTCGTAACCAATGGTTCCACGATGAGATTTAAGATTATCATAAATCTCTGGAGTTTCACAATTTTTAGCCATGTTTTCTAGTTGGTAATTTTTATTTGGATCAGTCATTTTACTTCCTGAATAGTAGTTAGTTATAAAGCTTTTGACAAAACATTTAAAACAAATAAAGATTAATCAATAAAAATGGATGAGAAAACTTTACAAAAGTACATTGATGCTGGCAAGATTGCCTCAGAAGCTTTACATTACGGAAAATCTTTAATCGTTAAAGGAGCAAAAGTAATTGAAATTCTTGACGCCGTTGAAGAGAAGATTGTTGAATTAGGTGGGAAGCCAGCTTTTCCAGCTCAGATTTCATTAAACGAATTTGCAGCCCATTCCTGTTCAGATTTAAATGATGAGACTGTTTTGTCTGATCAGATTATTAAATTGGATGTGGGTGTCCATCTTGATGGTTTTATTGCTGATAATGCTTTAACTGTAGATTTATCTGGCGAACATTCAGATTTAGTTAAAGCGAGTCGTGACGCTTTGAATAATGCTTTGAAAATAATTAAGCCGGGAGTTACTCTTGGTGAAATAGGAGGAATTATTCATGATACAATTACCAATTATGGTTTTGCACCAGTAAAAAATTTATCTGGTCATGGATTAGGCGAATATCAAATTCATGTCCCTCCATCAGTTCCAAACTTTGACAATGGTAATGAGAATGTGTTAAAAGAGGGCGATGTAATTGCGATTGAACCTTTCGCTTCTACTGGAGCAGGGATTGTGCAAGAAAGTTCACCAGCAACAGTTTTTACATTAACTAACGATTCCGGAGTTAGAGATCCGATTTCAAGGAAAGTTTTAATTGAATTGAAAAAAAATAATGGTTTGCCTTTTGCTAAAAGATGGTTAGAAAAAGAGTTTGGCAGTGCAAAAACTAATTTCGCTTTACGAATGTTAAAAAGAGCTAATTGTGTTGAAGAACACCCACCCTTGTTTGATCAAAATCGTGGAATGGTTTCACAAGCAGAACATACAGTAATTGTTTTCGAGAAACCTGTTGTGACTACTTGGTATGAAGAGTAAGATTATTCAATCTTAATTTTTGCTTTCTTAAGTTTTTTTTCTAATTCTGAACCGCCTTCTTCCAAACAATGATCATCAATCAAAATTCTTGTTTTCTTACCACCATAATTTTTCAGAATATAATTTCTTGCTTCATTTAGTTCTGGAAAGATTTCAGAGTTTCTAGGTTCATAAATTAAATTACCTCGTTCATTAACAACATAATCTTTTAACAGGTCCCTGTACAGTAAAGCTATTTGTTTAGGCATATTTAAAGTGAAAAATGAATTACTTATAAGTATTTATTTAATGGAGAGTTTATGTTTTAGTTTTGGTAATACTTTCCAAACAAACAAGAATCCGAGAAGAATTACTCCCCAGAAAGTTATCCAGTTGATTAATCTTAAAGCAAAAAGAATTAAGTTGGCAATTAAGATCGCTAGAATAAAGTATCCAGTTAATTTTAGTTTTTGAGGATTATTCATTGTTGTTTTAGTTTTGTAACCACACTTTTCAAAGCAAGCAATTTCTGGTCCCCAGTAACCATATCTCTTAAAAGAACTTTATTTTTCTTTAGTTCATCGCTACCGATGATAATAGCATATGGAATACCTAAAGCGTTGGCATATTGTAAATTCTTACTCATTCCTCTGCCGTTAAGATCTAAACTAGCATTAATATTTTCTTTTCTCAACTGTTCAACAATTTGTAAAGATTCTTTTTGCGTATTAATGGGGATTACTAAAACTTGAGCAAGAGTTTTTTTGGTTAACTGTTCTTTCTCTTTAATCGATTCAATGATAGGAACAATTCCGAACGAACCGCCAACAGCAGGAACAATTCTATTACCACCCATAAAGTCGCCAATCATTTTATCCCATCTTCCACCAGCAGCTAACGAAGAAGTGATTTTACCTTTTTTCATGAACGCTTCAAAGATTGTTCCGGTATAGTAAGCTAAACCTCTGGCCAGAGAAACGTCAAACTTAACTGATTTAATGCCCATGTTTCTCAAGTAAGTAAATAATTCTTCCAATTCTTTAATTCCTTCTTGACCTTCTTCAGTCTTGATTTGTTTTTTTAGTTTCGCTAAAGAAATGTTTTCTTGAATTAATTTGAAAATTGCAGTGATTTGTTTCTTTTGGAAACCTTTCTGAAGAAGTTCATCTGTAACTCCTTTCACTCCAATCTTAGCTAACTTATCAATGGAAGTTATCGCAGTTTCTTTATCTTCAATTTTTGCTTGTTCTAAAATTCCGTTTAGTAACTTTCTGTTATTGACTTTAATGACTGTGTCTAATTTTAGTTTGTTAAAACCGGTATCAATAGCGGCAAGAATTTCTGCATCGGCTAACATAGATTTTGATCCTATTGTATCAACATCACATTGCCAGAACTGTCTTACTCTGCCAGCTTTAATTGGTCCGTCTCTGAAAACAACGCCCATCTCAAAACGTTTGAAAGGCATTTTTAAAGTTGGATTCATCGCGATAAATCTGGCTAAAGGAACAGTTAAATCAAATCGTAACCCCAGATTTCTTTTTCCTTGATCAGTTAAGGTAAATGTTTCTTTCATGATATCTGAACTTTCTCCAGCAGCAAATTTTGCGGCCAAAGTTTCGTAACGTTCTATGATTGGTGTTTCTAACGGAGCGAATCCATATAATTCGAAAACTTCTTTGAGGGTGTTGACTACTTGATTCTTGATAATCTTTTCTTCAGGTGGGGAGTCTTGCACTCCTCTAGCAGTCATTAGTTTCATTTGTTTACTCCAGTAAACAATAAAAATCTTTGATTTTTCATTTTGTATATTCTCCTTATTTTTTTATTGTTTATATAATTTACTTGTAAATACTGCCAAAAGTGTATGTTCTTTGGTTGTTTGGATAATATTCACAGACTATATCTTTTACTTTTTGTAAAATACTTTCCTGCTCTGGGGTAAGATAATCATTATCTAGATATCTTTCTCTTTTAATCTGTTCAATTAAAACAGTGAATACAATCAGCACTTCGTTGTGCCTGAGCCTCTAATGTTTGTTCATTTGTTTCGTTTACATTTGTTTGTTTCATATTTTTATCTCCACGTATTAAGCTCGTCAGCTTATTGTTTATTGAATATTCTCTAAGAAAAATTGTAGAGTTAGAACTAATGATGATAAACAATAGAAAAAAAAGGGCAGCCGGGGGGAATCGAACCCCCAACTGAAGCTCTCTGCGCAATAAACTTACTTTTTACGCCACAGGCTTCCATGATAACCGTTTCACCACGGCCGCCATTATAATCTATTAAAAACTTATTTCTTTTAAAAAACTTTCCAGAATCATTAGAGTTAGAACTAATTAAATAAGAATTACCGACAATGAATACAATCAACTCGTGTATCTGCTTTCATATTTATACTAGAAGAGAGTATATATTTAAATGTTTTGGAGGTAAATGTGGGTTTGGGAATGATTTTAAAATTCTTTTTTGAATAATACATTACGCGTTCCTTTTGTTCTTTTACTATCACTATAACGTTTGATTTCTACAAAACCCATCTTTTTCTGTAATTTTAAAGAGATAGTATTATTAGAACTAACATCTGAGTAAATCCCTTTATATTTTTCAGCATGGATAACTTTTTCCATAAATTCAGTTAATAACAATCCAATTCCTTTTCTTTGATAATCTGGATCAATACCAATCCCTAAATGATAAGCAAAATTTTTCTTCTTAATTTCAAATGGAGGATTTAAGAAAGCTTCTGCTGGTCCAAAAATAGCATAACCAATAATGTTTTTGTTATCAACACAAACCAAAAAAGTTCTGTTAGAAAACTCAATTTGAAGGGTAGCTTGTACTTTATTCAAAGACATTTTTTTAAATCTAAATTTGGTGTAGCCAACTTTATCCATAACATTAACAATGCCAGGAATGTCACTTTTTTTTGCAATTCTTAACTTCAAGGTCATTTGTAATAAAGATATTCTTTGATTTTATAAAAATGTAACTAAAAAATTTAATTAAAAAATTTCAACGTGACCTAAACATCAAATCTTTGTTTTTTAATACTCTTGATGTAACTTTAACAACTCTAGAAATTTGGTCCATTGAAAAAATCATTTTATCTCTTGGAATACCTAACTGTTTACAAGATTTAAAATATTCAAGATATAATTTATGACTTGAAAGATGATGAAGTCCTGTCATAATTTCTTCAAAATCAGAAATTGCAGGCCTAAAGATGTATACTTCTTTTCCGGACTCCAACCAAAATTGATACAAATCTTTTAATCTAATGGTTTTAATTTTAAATAATTCACAAAAAGATAATAATTTTTTATGACTTTTTTTAAGTTCTTCAAGGAATGAATGATCTTTCTTTGAGATTATCCCCATCATTTTTTTAAAACTATTTTCAGGTAAAATTACTAAGTTTCTATTTTTTTCTTTTAATTTTCCTAAGATAGTAAATAAATATAATAAATAACCAAATCGGTATCTCAAATGAACACATTCATTGCTTTGAAAATATTTTTCAAATAGATTTGGGTCCTTATCATTCATTACATTCTCTAAGAAAGCATTAAATTGTGCTAGTTCTTGTGAGTAGTTGACTTTATGTGAACCCCTAAAACCATTAGGACCAAAGAAGAAAAAAGAAACCTCATTCGGGTTGTTTTGATTATATTCTTTATGAAAGTTCCCAATAACTTCTGCATATCCTTCTGTCCTACACATATTGAAAAACTCAAATAAGAAGACATCAGTCTCATTAATCTCTTTTCCTATCAATTTTTTTGCTAAATTATTAGCTTGCGAATTTTTATCAACAGTAGGCTTATCGAGCATATGTCCTAGCTCATGAACTATTAAACCTCTAAGATCATCTTTATTTAAAAGATAAGAACTAAGAGCATTAGATTCCCCAAGATTCAAACATACTTCACTGGGAGTAGAATCAGAACTATGATAACAAGCTCCAGCAAAAGATGGCCAATTTCTATCCACTGACCTTATTAATAAATGATATGTTACATTTGGAACTTGAATAAAACGAGGTTCATTTCTTAAAATATCAAGAAGCATCTTAGCGATATGATCTAAAAATTTCTTACCAGCATTACCTCCTCTTCGAAGATCTTCAATTATTTTAATCATCTTTTCAGCTTGTGCTAGAGGATATTTTCTTTTAAAAATTTTAATTTCATGATTTCTATAAACTGCATCAACTTTTTGATCACTTAAATCATGACTATAATGAACTTCAACCGAGACTTTTTTTCCATCAATTTTTTTATGTAATTCAACTGCTGGTTTATGATGTGAAATCCATCGTTGAACCAATCCTTTTGTTTCTAAACTGATCTGCACATCTGTTAAATCTCTTAAAACATTATCAGACAATTGAAAGTATTGATCAAAAAGTCCCGGTAAACCTGTAGGCATATTTATTGGCATTGAACCTGGCATAGCAACGTTAATGTCAGAAAATAATTGTTCCATTTGTTTCTTCTCTTCTTCAATAATAGTCATGATACTTTTTCGATAAGATTCTGCATGTTTAGGAATTTCTTGCGAATGATAAGAATCTAAGTAAGGTACTTGTAAATCTTGGAGACATTTCTGAACCCCGGCAACTAAAGAATTAATTTTATAATTATTTTCGGCAAACAAATCGTTAATAACATAAAAAGCTTTACTCTTCAAGCGATTAAATCGAGGACCCTGAAAACGAACTTCAATATTAAGATCCTCAGTAAATTTTTGAAACAATTTGTTCCTTTCGATGTTCCATACAGTTACTATGCCATTTTTTTCGTTAAACATATGATCAAGAGCAACCATAAAATGATAGTAATCTGTTTGTCTTACCATGAACATTAATTAAATAGTAATGATATATAAATTATTCCATATGGAACTTTTTAGAATTACACTTTGATTTTACTATCACACAAAAAACTATATCACCAATACTTTCTGCTTCCGAATCACACGGACTTTAACCCATTCGGTATAGCCCAGAAATTCTCCACCAGCTTGGATAGGGAAAGGAACGTCACTTCTAATCTCGAATCTTTTCCCTTTCAATTTTAACAAAGGATGTTTTTCTAAATTAAAAATACTTAAAATTAAACCCCATAAACGAGCAGCTTTATTAAAAATAATTGAATGAGTATTAATTGCAGCTAAACCATAAACTTGTCCATCGTCAGACTTGATTTCTCCCAACAAAGAACGGATTCCGTAACCGTAATAAGGGATTTTAGCTAAAGTTAAATTGGAACAATTATCTAACAATAATTTCTTACCATTAATTTTACATTTAAAATCATAATCAGCTTTCGACCTCATTAACGCTTTTGTACTAGCCCGAATATAATCAGAAAAACCGTGTTGTGTTCTCTCTTGACTTAAACGAGCAACTTCAGAATCAATTCCCAAAGTTAAAAAGGTAGTTTGTTTTTTACCTTTTTCCCATTCAACTTCTAAAATGTCTAAATTGATTTCACGAAAATTAAACCTGGAACGAAGATACTCAAAACGTTTGCCACGATAAAAATAAGAATAGTAAGCGTTACCTGCTCCCAGAGGAAAGAAACCTAAACTTTTCTGATGAAACGGTTTGTAATCAAGAGCACTTTCAAAAGAACCGTCACCGCCAGCAATCATAACATGAGGAACTTTTTTTACCTTTTGGTTACTGCCAACAAACATATTTTTCTGATGATTAGGCAAATAATGAATAGTTGCTTTCCTTCTCTTAACAAAAACTTCTAACAACCTTCTCCGATATTTGTCTTTATATCCTCTCGCTTTCCGATTAGCAAGAATAATCAAATCTTCTTTTTCTAATTCTTTACCAACTTTTTTTCTTCGATACAAACCTCGCCAATAAGAAGCACCATAATAGATGATTGATAGTAAAGCGAATAACAAAGCTAAAAGTATGGCTAAAACAGTAAATAGATTAATGAAAATTAAAAAATTATCATTAAACCAACTTTGGTAAACAAAAAACTCTCCCAACAACAATCCTAAAACAATCGCTATTTTTGAATAAACCATTAATTGGCCGTGCCACTTCTCTGCAATCTGTAAATTCTCGTTAGAAGCAAACCAACGGAAAATGGCAATAATAAAATCTCGAAAAATAAAGAATGAAAAAATCCAAGCTGAAAAAGTACCTTTGAGAACAAAAACAAATAGTAATCCTAAAGCTAATATTTTATCTGCAAACGGATCTAAAAAAGAACCGATTTTGGTGACTTCATTTCTTTTTCTGGCTACATAACCATCAACAATATCGCTAATGATAGCCAGAATTAAAAGAACGATTGCCCAGAATAAAGCAGTAGCTGTTTCTTGATAAATCAAATAAGCAATGATTGGTAAAACTGCTATTCTAAATAAAGCGATTAAGTTAGCGATGTTCATTATAAATAAAGAATAAAGAATGTTTTAAAAGGTTTTTGTTGATTAGGATAATTATTATGTTTTTAAGATTTCATTTTTAACAAATTTTAAAAAATCTCTAACTTCTTTTAATTTTTCTTCAAAGGTTGGACCCACATAAAAATTAATCCTCGCACCCCAATATTTTGGTTTTCGTTCAGGAACAAGATTATAAAATGTTTCCCATAACTTATGGTCACAAAAACTTTGAGCAAAACAACCATAAAAAGGTTTTCTTTTCTTAATAAGATATGTTTTAATTAATTTTAATTCACATTCTTCCAAAATATTGATATCTTTTAATTTTAAAGCCAATTTTAAATCTTCTTTTGCCTGTTTTAAAACGTGTCGAGCTATTTGATTATGTTTCTTTTTATCATCTTTAATGCTTTTTTTTATTATATCTTTGTTCTTTTCCTTGAACTCTTTAATGTACTCTCCAACATTTTCTCTTGTAAGTTTCATTTTCAAATCTTTTTAATCTTATTATTTATATAAATATTATTGTCATGAAGTGAATAAGTAGACAAAATAACTTGAAAATTAATGTTTGAGGATAATAATCTTTATTAAGTCCTCTTACTCCTAGCATTTAAAGGAGTTAATATGGCTAGTATACTATTCTTGGGAACAGCAGGGAGTTCAGCAGTGGTAACTAAACAATTACGTTCTTCAGGTGGAATTGTTTTACATGTAGAAGATTTACAGTTTCTTATCGATCCTGGACCTGGAGCAATAACTAAAGCCAGAGAATATGGGGTTAATTTGCACCATAATACAGCCATTTTGGTTTCTCATAATCATCTTAACCATTGTAACGATTTAAACTCCGTTATTGATGCGATGACCCATTCTGGAATCGAACAAAGAGGAATTATCTTAGGAAGTAAATCTGTTTTACAAACTCAAGAAAATAGTCATCCCTACTTAACAAAGTATCATCAAAATTTAGCAGAAAAAATTATCCCTATGGAAAAGAATCATAAAGTGGGAATTGAATTAATTGAAATTAATGCCCTTTCTGTTGAACATACGGATGAAACTGCTATTGGATTCAAATTTTTCTGTCCGAAATTCACGTTAAGTTATACTGGAGACACAAAATTAACTCCTCAATTATTGGAAGAATTAACAGGTACAGACATTTTAATTTTAAACGTTCCATATCCGGGAAGTAATGGTAAAGGAATGAACTTAGATACAGAAGCAGCAATCAAAATTGTTTCTCATGTACGGCCAAAATTGGCAGTGATCACTCACTTTGGATTAGATATGCTTAGAGCAGATCCAATCCAAGAAGCGAGAGAAATACAACGTATTACTGGAATACAAACAATTGCAGCCAAAGATGGATTGTTAATCTCACCGCAGAGTTATGAACGTTCTAAAAGTCCGGTTAAAGGATATGATTAGTAAACTATTTAAGTATTGAAGAAATACTTGTTAAAAGAGGTGATTAATTATGAAAGGATTCTCATTAAAAGAGCTAAAAACAAGTTACGATGAAAAAACAATTGCTTTATTACAAGGACATTTAAAAGAATATAAAAATGAAGCCCAAATATTTATTGCAGAAATTCAAGCTTTCTTAAAAAGTAAAAAAATTAATGTTCAGATATCTAAAAAGAAAATAAACTGGACTGAGTTTCATAGAAAATTTCAATGGCATGTAACTTCTGCCGAAAGACACGAATTTGTTTTCGACAAAAAAAACAAAGATTGTATACCCATAAATGGTTTTGAACCAACAATAATCAAATTAAAAATTGGTAGCAAAATTCATTGGATAGCCATAATCCCAAGAGTTATCACAGCAATTAAGTCTAGAATTTATACCTGGTTCCATACAGCTGGAGCAAAGAATATTCCTGGGAAAAAACCATTAGAATCTTATTTAACAAACTATGATTCTATGAAAGATATTAAAGATAAAGCACTTCTTCCCACGTTAGAAGCAGCTGGAATTAATATTTAATTTATTTTTTTCTAAATATTTTCATATTTATTAGATTAAAAAGTTAATTAACCAAACTACTCCTAAACCAATAAAACATCCTGCAGAAATAAATGGCATGGCCGGGTAGAATTTCTTTTCTTCAGCTTTCCAAAACAAGACGGCTAAACCTGCTAAAGCAAAGAAAGGAATGATTAATGATTGCCATAAACCCATTTCTTTTAAGATAACGCCAGCAAAGATTAATGGAAAAGCAATATCTCCTCCGCCAAGAATTGCGGTATGAACAGATTTTGTTATTGTTTTCGTTTTAGCTGTTATTTTAGCTGTTGATTTTGTAAGACTAGAAACTTTGCTCTTTTTTGATTTCTTAATTTTCTGTTTTATTTTCTTTTCTTTTGAATTCATTTTACCCAATTGATATGGAATCAATAAGCCCGCAAATACTTTTGCTTTCGCTTGCGATTTTGCAAGAGTGATCATATGTTTTGATTTCCAAACTGCATAAGCATCATAAATGGAGATTAATATAAGTAGAATTGAGACGGAAAAAAGATTTAACATCGGAACAAAGATAGCTGCTAATCCGCCGTAAATGAAAATTTCAGTCAAGTTTTGAACCCATATGTTTGGTTTAAATATTTTCCAGAAAGCAAAGATCAGAGCTAACAATAACGCTAATTCTACTTTAATAAAAGCAGTAAAAGAAACTAATAAGGCGATAAAGACAGCGATTAAAAACCAAGCTTTCCAAATCCAAATCAGTTTGAATTTTATTAATAATAATAATAAACCTGTTCCAATAAGTATTGCCAGAAGGATTGGTAAATAAGAAGTTTCTTCATCTATTGGGGGTCGTTCCCCAATTGGTAATTCTTTAAAAGTTGTTTCTCCGAGTTCAGAAGTTTTTAGAGGATCAATGTATTTGTACAAAGTAGCGATCCCCATAAATTGGGCTAATAAGAAAATAGTCAAAAGGATAAGAGTGATTTTTAAAGTATGTTTCATATTGAGTTGAAGTTATCGCAATGTTTTAAAGTATAGTGACTACTTTAGAGAAGGTAATGTTTCAGAAAGTTTATAAATAGGATTAAGCATGAAATACAAAATGGCAGATAAGACTATTAGTTTAGAACCAAAAGGATTTTGGGAAAGAAAACAAGCAAATAAAAGTTACCCTAAAAGATTAAGAAAAATTGCAGAAAAGTATCAAAATTGTTTTGAAGTTCAAGATACTCTTTTTGGTGATAATGCCGCAGTTCAATATTTAACTTCTTTAGCAGAAGATACACTTAATAGAAACCATCATGCTTCAAAAGAAGATAAAATTTTTGACAATTTAGAAGAAAAATTTTCTAACTTAGCAGATCAAGTTTTAGTTGGGAACCCACATTATCAACAACCAGTATTTAATTTAGCAAAAACTTTACATCATAAAGGGTTTAATAATTTTGCTTCTATTACTTATCATGCTTTATCTGAAACCGAATTAGAACCTCATTTATGTCAACAAGTAAGATTAGGGTTAATTGGAACTAGAGGAGAAAATTTAGGATTGAAAAAAGATGAAAAAATTCCTAATAGAAAATTTGTAGAAGAAAAAATTGCTGAATTTATTAATGAAGATCCTGCAATTTCGGGAGATTATGATCCGGAATTGTTAGATAAAGCAATGACTAATTATGGTATTGATTATGGAAGAACTCCTTCACCAGAAGGTTCATTATTTAGTGGAAGTCATTTTTTATGGATGGAACAGAATAAAGAAGAACCTAATGAAGAAAATCTTAAATTAGCAAAAGAAGATTTAGAATTAGCTTTAAAAGGTAACCCAGAGTTATTTGTACCAATCTATTTGATTGAAACACATTATTCTATTAATGGGAAAAATAAAATTGCTGATGTTGCTACTGAAGTTTTAGCACCCCATAACATTAAGACGTTAAGATTAGATTTTACAGATAAACTTATTGCTAAAGCAAGAGAATATAGAGATTTAGGAAGATATGATGATTGTATTGATGTTTGTAATCGAGTAATCATAAATAATCCAGATAATTACCATGCGAGTTATTACAAAGGAACTGCAAATATGATGGCAAGAAATTTAGATGAAGCAGAAATAAATTTGAGTGAAGCACTTAAATTAAAACCAAAACATGAGTATGCTAACAAATTCTTAAATCAAGTTAGAAAAGAATTAGACTTTAAAAAAGAAGATTAAATAATTAAGAAAAATTACTGAAATCTAATTTTTGTTGATTTTTTTCTTTATCTTCTTTTTGTGCGAATTCTTCAAATAAAGGAATCTTAATAGGTACAGCAAATCTGGTGAATGTACTTGTGACTAAAGCTTCACCTTTATCTAAAGCAGCAATGTTTCTATTATCCTGACTTAAATCTTGCGGAGAAGATTCAATTATCGCTTGTCGTTCAGAATTCATTTCTATTCCCAAGATAATTTTTGTATTCATGTTAGCCAAAATGTTTTTGGGAATTTCGCTAGGTAATTGCGTGATGGCGATTAGGCCCACTTTAAACTTTCTGCCTTCTCGAGCTAGAGTGTCAAAAATGTTACTGCCTTGCTCCAGAACTTTTTTTCCTAAAACTCTCGGAGCTTCTTCTAATACTACAGAGATAACTGGTTTATCATTTAGAATTCCGGTTTTTTTATAATACTTATATTTCTCAAATATTTCAGTAGTGATTAAACTACCAACGAGAATTTCTATCGCTCCAGAAAAAAAACTAGTATCAATAATAACAATTTTCCCCTGTTCTAAATCTTGACAAATCTCACTAATGGTATTCTCTCCAGCAGTTTCGTCAAAAATGCCTTTGCAATATAATTGATTATTTTCAAAATCTAAATTTAATAAAGAAATTAATTTTCTTTTAACAACAGAAATGGTATCTTCATGAAAATTTACTTGTTCAATTTTTCTTTCTTCAAATAAACTACGAATCCAGAGTTCTTTGAATTTTCGGTAATATGCATAAAGACATTGTCGTTGTGGATCGCTTAGGGAGGTTGCACCCTGAAGATGTTCAGGTTTTAATTTGCTAAGATTAATTTTTAAAGACCTAGCCCCTACAGGAGGAGTACTAGGAGTGTAATAAGAAACCCTATCTTTATTAGGGTGATCTTTTAATCCCAATTCTGTTCGACCATAATATTCGTCATGCGGATCTAAAACAAGCATGCCAGCATAATCATGATTAAGAATTTCCCAAAGAATGCAAGACATTAAATTGCTCTTGCCTTTTCCGGTCGATGCGGGGATAAGAACGTGATGGGAAAGAACATCTCTTCCTTGAAGGAAAATGTTAAAATCCATTTCTTTACTTCCGGACCTTAATTTTCCGAGATAAAGAGGATTTTTGGGTTTAGTAATAAATGAAAGATCTTCTTTTGTTATTTCTCTAACTTTACTGAAGAATGTAGGAAGCTTTTTACAAGTCTTGCTTTTGTTGCCAATGTTAAGAATTGGTTTTAATAGAGCTAATTGATAATTTCTCAAATTTTCATCCATAATTTGAAATGAACCTTCTTCTAAATTCATTCCAGAAACCATCTCTAAATTTTGTTGTGAGATCTGACTTCCGTAGAGAAGGTCATAAACTTGCAGAATGAACTTTTCGTTGTTATTTTCAATAACAGTAAGTTCGCCCAATTCTACTTCTTGGTCCGCTTTAATACGCATTACAATCTTACTGAAATCACCGGAAACGACTTGACCTTTTATCATTCAGAAAAGTGTTATTTTGTTGTTTTTAAGAATTTAGGTTGTGAATAAGATAAATAGATGAAAACCTTTTTAAAGAACCACCGTTATTTGATATAAATATGACAGAAGCAACCATAATGCATTTTAGACAAGGACGACATCATGTTAATCCTAAACAGATGATTCTTAAAGTAGCTGATACAGCTGAAGAAGCTGAGAAGAGTATTGGTAAAACAGTTACTTGGAAAAGTCCTGCTGGAAAAGAGATTAAAGGAAAGATTTCTGCTTTACATGGCCGAAATGGTAATGTAAGAGCTATTTTTGAAGATAAAGGATTGCCTGGGCAAGCTTTAGGTCAAAAGATTAAAATTGAATGATTTTTGAGTGTTTTTAAGCTTATTTTAGATGATAATTGAAGATTTTACGGTTTTATTTCTGTTGACTACTATTTAGTGACAAAAATAGCGAAAAGTTTATAAATAGTGAAAACTTTGAGGTATTAAGATGAAAAAAAAGATAATTCACGTGGTAAACAACCGTGCATTAAATGGTGGAATTGGTACTGTTTTAGATTACTTAGATGAAGGTTTAAGAGAAAATAATCTATATGACAGTTCAGTATTAACAACTTATTCTCAAGATGACGGTAAATTTGGCTATGAATCTCTTAAAAGAAATGGTAATTTTGGAGAACATATTTACAACAAGAATTTTCTTGAACAAGAACTAGCTCAGTATGATGTAGTCCATATTCATGGAATTCCTTCTTATAGAATATTAGAAGCAGTCGAAGCATTGAAAGGAAAAGGACAAGCACCAAAAATTGTTAATACCTGTCATTCAAGTGTTAAAAAAGAATTAGCCGCACATTACGAAAGATCAAAAAATACAGGTGATGGTAGAGCTTTAGAGAGAATGATAGATAATGGAATACTAGAAAAACCAGGAAGATATTGTGATAATTATTGGGGGTCAGCAATATTTAGACAAGAAAAAGTTATGACTTTAGCAGATAAAGTTCAACATATGAACAATGCATACTTAGATGATATTGTAGAAGAATATTCCGCACATGAAAATAAAGATAAACATTCTGTGGTGTATAACGGAATTGAATTATTAAATGAAGACGAATTAACTACAAGACCAAAAGATAAAAGATTATTATATTGTGGAAGGTTTGCCGCTGAAAAAGGTATTGATGAATTCATAGAATCATTACCATCAATCTTTGAAAAACATCCAGACACAAAAGTAAAAATAATGGGTGGAGATAAAGATGGAATTCAGGTTGAAAAATATAAAAGAAAAGTAAAAGAAGAATTAAGTCATAAGTTTGGCGACCATTTAGTTATCGATTATTTGGACAATATTGATTTTACAGGATGGGTAACTGATAAAAAAGAAATCAAAGCATGTTATGAATGGACAGATTTTTTAGTGATGCCCAGTAAAGATGAAAGTTTTTGTTTAGCAATAGCGGAAGCGTTAAATCATAAAAGAATACCAATCATGACAGATACCCATTCATTAAGAGATTTATATTTATCAAAAGATGCAGGGTTAGGTATAGATGAAAATAAAAGAACCGGACAAGGAATAGCAGACGTAGTAAACTTTGCTTTAGATGAAATTGATCAACCCTGGATGGAAATAATGGCTGAAACAGGGAGAGAATTAGTAAAAGAAAATTATAGTTTAGAGAAAGTTTTAGAACAACAGGTAAGATTATATGAAAGCCTCTGAAAACAAAAACGGACAAGAACTAATAAAACATGATTTGGATAAATATATCGCCGAACTTACCGACAAATATTTTCCAGAAGGAGAAATAAAAACTTTTGATAACCACATTGTTTTATTTTCAACTCCAGAATTTAAATATGAAGGGGTTGCAGTTAAAAAAGCTTTCAACAATTCTGCGTCTAAATCATTATTAGAAAAAGAAGTTGAAACATTCCTAAAGTTAGGAAAAGTGTTTGACAAACAAGAAAAATATAAAATTCCAGAATTGTTAAAATACAATCTTTTAGATGGAGTTATTGTAATGCAAAGATTGTTAGGATTAAATGCGGTAGGAAAAGTTATGAGTAACCTAACACAAAGAGATAATGTTATAAAAGATATTTCAGGATGGATTTCTGTATTACATTCAATTGATTCAGAAGAGAAAGAATATAAAGTTGAAGATACTTCAATATATCAAAGATTTAATTCTTTTTTAGAACACGATTTAGTTAAGTCTCCAAACGATCAATCATTATTAAAAGTAAAAAAACTTTTAGAAAATTGGTCACAAAAAACATTTGTTTCAAAATTTTCTTTGTTACAAGGAGACTTAAGTCCAATCCATTTTTACTTTGAGAAAGATGGAGTTTATAGTATAGATTTTAATGGTGGAAAATATGGCCCAGTTGAAGAAGATATTGCTAGTTTTGTTTCTAACTCCAGATACCATTTTATAAACGCAACAGGAAGTGAAGAAATGTCTGAACAGATAAACGAAAGTTTGATTGATACTTATTCCAAAGACAATTCTCTAGAATTAAATAAAAGTTTACCATTTTATGTTGCTTTCTTTGATTATATGAAAGCAAGAATTGAAACAGATGAAAGTCGTCCAAAGTTAAATAAAATTATTACTTCTTTATCAGAATGAAAAATTAAGCACTTCCACCAGGTCCGCCAGGAGTAGGGGGAATAGCAATTTCTAATTTATCTTCATCGATGAACTTGTGAATCACACTTTCTATATAACCGCAAAGACCTTTAATCTCATTAGCATAATGTTCAATATTACTAACACCACTTGTCCAATCTGCAGCAGAAACTGTATGTAAAGGAACTTTATTTTTTATATTGTCTCGATAAGTTTTCAAAGCAACTTCATTAGTATCATAAATTTTTTGGATAAACTCTTTTTTTTCAGTTTTCTCTTTAATCTTCGCTGCTCTTAAAACACTTTTACAACTTCTGAGATTGCTTTCTATAGTGTTGGCACGATTTTTCGCTCTTGTTACTGCGGCTGCAGTTTTCACTTGCAAATCATCATCTTTTAATTTTTCTGCCGCTTCACCTGCAAGCTTAATATATGCCGTTGCGGGTTCTAATAAAGCTTTTCTTTTCTCAAAGCCTTTCTTCTTCTCTTTTGCTTCTTTCTTTGTTCCTAACCAATCTCTAAATTTATCATACTTTTCTTGATCTTTAGATTTACTTGCTGCTTTATCGGCTTCAGTTGGCGGAGCCACTAAAAAGAATTTGATGACATACCAGAAAATCATAATTACAACTGCAGTCAAAGCTAGGTCAATAAATTTAAGTACTGTGTTTCCAACCATGTCGCTTACAAAATCAACTACCATTTAAAACAACCCACCCAGATGAAATTTCATTACATTTAAAATCCAAAATAATAATATACAAAGGGACAATTTTAAAATGACTGTTCCTTTAGTATCATGTTCTTGACCCATCCATTTAGTTAAATTAAATAAAGTATAAGCTAGACCAACTATTGGCCCACCAATTAATATTAAAGCAATTGCGGTAGCCCAACCGGCACCAGTTGCTGCTAAGACTTGATCTGGAAGGAAAATAGCGGCAATAGTAGCGATAACTCCCGCAACAACAACAGCGTGATTTTTACCTAAGAAACCTAATCCCTTACCTTCTTTGCCACTGAAAGCGTTTATTACGGCAAAGAAAACTGTAAACATTAAAACCCAAATTAAAATTCTAGTAACAGCAATAACTGCAAAACTATCAGTCAATCCCAATAAACTTAAATCTCCAATAAGAAGAACTTTATCCCAAATGTTACCTAAAGTGTCTGTAATCTCAGCTAAAGCTGTCGGAATTAATAATAAAGACATCAATGTAAACAACCAACTCTTTTTCATGATAACTATAAGAATTACTTTATTGTTTATAAGAATTTCGCTATGAGAGGAAATGATGGGGGAAAATTAATTATTATTTTTCAAGCTCTTTTGCCATCTTTTCTAATTCTTTGATTTTGGCAACAAAAGCAGTGTCCCATTTGATGACATCATTTATTGAATCTTTCATTTTTTTAAGATTAGATTTGTAGAAATTATTATTTGTTGGATCTTTATTGGACTTTCTAAATTTACCTTCATCATTTAGTAAATGAATAATCTGACTTGCTGCTAAAGAAAAATTATTTTCTAGTAAAACTAAAATTTCTTGAAAATATTTTTTTATTTCATGATTTAATTTTTTAGCATCCGCATTTTTAGGAGTATCTTTTAATTTCTTGAAGTTTTTATATGATCTTTTCCAATACTTGTTCAACCTTCTTGTGATTTTGTTAAAATATCTTTTATTCTTAGCAGCTTTAACAACCTTTTTAGGGTCATTACTATCTAACAATATTTTAGTTTTCGTCAATAAATCGTACTCTTTTAATGCCCATTCTTCCGCTTTTTCAGCATTTTCTTCCCCTCGTTTAAGGGGTTTATCATCTTCAGGAGATTCTTCAGGTTTTTTAGGATCTTCAGGCTTTCTAGGATCTTCAGGCTTTCTAGGATCTTCAGGCTTCCTAGGATCTTCAGGCTTTCTAGGGTCTTCAGGTTTTTTAGGATCTTCAGGCTTTTTAGGATCTTCAGGTTTTTTAGGGTCTTCAGGCTTTTTAGGATCTTCAGGTTTATCATCACTATCTTTATTCCGATTACGTAAACGACTCCACCAGCTAGGTTTTGAAGAACCACCAGTACTTACAGTTGTTCTGTTGCCGCCATCTTTATTCCGATTACGGAAGCGACTCCACCAGCTAGGTTTTGAAGAACCACCAGTACTTACAGTTGTTCTGTTGCCGCCATCTTTATTCCTATTACGGAAGCGACTCCACCAGCCAGGTCCAGATGAACCGCCAGTTGTTCTGCCGCCGCCTCTATTTCGATTACGTAAACGACTCCACCAACCGGATCCTGAAGAACCGGAACTACCAGAACCACCAGCTCCGCTACGTGAACTGAAATAACTTCCAATGATCCAGAAAATTAGTAAAACAAGCAGAACATAAATCCATTCAAAAAAAGTTAATGCAAACGATTCCCAATCACCTAAGCCAAGAGCAACAAATCCAGAACTTTGGGTTGTTAATAAATCAGCAAACTGAGCTAAAATCCAAAACAGTAAAATGATTAAACCAGATTTCATTAATAATGAACCGAGGGAATCAGTTTTATCTCTAACAATAAAATAAATCAAACCACCAACTAAACCACCTAATAAAATAAACGCGACCGCAGTGGCGTATGATGTAGAGATTGCAAGAAGGATTGAAGCGGGAGTAAAAACAGTAACTATGATTGATAAAATGATGGAAATAGTAACCGTAATGTTTTTTGGTAATTTATCGCCAAAAACAACTTTAGCCGCAGCATAAAGAATTGTGAATACTAAGATGGCGTAAAGTATTCTGATAAATCCTAGAAATTGATCAGAGTTGCCCCCTAAAAAATCTAATGAACCAACACTGCTGAAAATTTTAGTAAAAATATCGCCAACTGAATCTAAAGGACCAGCCATTACTGAACCGGCCATTAAAACTCCTAAAATTACAAAAATAATCCACATCCCTTTTTTCATTACATTAACACCTAATACAATAAGGAATGAAATAAGTGTATATAAAATTTTCTGTATAATGGAGTATTGATTAATCCTATTTTATTTGTCCAAAACATTTATAAATAAGACCCGTTCTAAATGCATCTATGACTCATATATTAACAGTAAACCCAAATGAATTGGTCAATAAAGCTGCTGAAGAGCTAAAAAAACAAAAATTGGTTGAACCTACAGAATGGAGCCAATTTGTTAAAACTGGACATCATAAGCAAAGATTACCAGATAGCGAAGATTGGTGGTTTTATAGAGCAGCAGCAATATTAAGAAGCATTGCTAGATTGGGCCCAATAGGAACACAAAAATTAAGAACAAAATATGGTGGCAAGAAAAATAGAGGCCATAAACCTGAACATCGTTATAGCGCATCAGGATCAATTATCAGAAAAGTTCTTCAACAACTTGAAAAATCAGAATTAATTAAGCAAACTGAAAAAGGCGTTCACAAAGGTAGAGTTTTAACACCAAAAGGAACTTCTTTCTTAGATAAAATTGCAGTTCAAATTGCTAAACAGCAATATAAAGATAGTAAACAATAAAATGGCACGAAACAAACATCCCTCAAAAAAGAAAAGGTTAATCAAACTTAGTAAACAAACTAGGTGGGCACCTTTTTGGACAGTTTTCAAGATTTATGGTAAAGGAAGAAGAGTACACCCTTCCAGACACACAGAAGTTAAAAGAAGCTGGAGAAGAGGAAATACTAAAGCTTAAGTGAAAAATGGCTAAAAAAGAAATTAAAATGATTGAACGGACTTATAATGTTCCACTTAGAAAGGAGTTCCAAAAAGTTCCACGTTGGCAAAAATCACAAAAGGCAGTTAAAGCATTAAGACAATTTCTTTCTAAACATATGAAATCAGATAATGTTAAAATTGGTAAAAGTATCAATGAAGAAATGTGGAAGCATGGAATTAAAAATCCTCCACACCATGTTAAAGTTAATGTAACTAAAGATGATAAAGGAGAAGTTAAAGCTGAATTGTTCGGAATGAAAAAGAAAGAAGATAAGAAAGGAAAGAAAGTTAAAATTGAAAAAGTTGAGAAAAAAGTAGAAGTGAAAGAAGAAGCAACTGAAACAAAAGAAGCAGAAGCACCTAAAGAAGAAGTTAAAACAGAATAATTCTAATTAACCATTTAAAAAACCCACTGGTCACACTGGTCAGGTGCAGGAAAGACATATAAAGGATGAGTTTTCTGAAATTGTTATGAGAAAAGAGGTATTCTAAATTGGCTAAAAGAGTTGAATCACCATCATCAATTAATACATTCAAACAGTGTCCTAGAAAGTATTATTATTCTTATATAGAAAAGTTGCCCACTGTCCCCAACATCCATCAAATTCGGGGAAATATTGCCCATTCAACTTTAGAACATTTTTATGATGTTGATGTAAGTAAATTTAATTTAGAAAACTATGAAATAGAATACAAAAAAGTGGTTCAGAAACTTTTATTGAATCAATGGAACAAATATACTCCTAAACTTGACGGACTTAATCTTAACAAAGGTAAGATCAACTTTTATTTTGAAGAAACGATGTTCATGGTAATGAATTGGTGTAACCATTTTTTAAAAGACATCAAATCATTGATGGAAAAAGAAAACATTTCTATTCCAGAAGCGTTCATGAGATTAACCCCAATCAGAGAACAGAAATATGCTTCTGATAAATATTCTATCAGAGGATTTATTGATGCAATTCATCATTATGGTGACGAAGTACACATTCTTGATTATAAAACTAATTCTCGGTTTGATATGAAAGAGCCAATCATTTTACAATTGGCAATTTACTCATTATTGTATCAAGAAAAGAGGGGAGTCTTACCTAACAAAGTAGGAATATTCTTTTTAAGACATAAACCGAAATACTTAAATGTTCAACCAGAGATGATAGAACTAGCAAAAAAAGAAATCAATGCTATTCATACCCACACTTCTAGTACCGAGAATATTGATGATTATAATAAAAAGATTACTCCCCTTTGTAAATGGTCTACTGGGCAATGTGACTATTATTCTACTTGTAAACCACACGGTAAATAGTTTAAACAAAATTTAAAAAAGAAAAGAAAAAAAGTTAACCTAAAGCGGCATAACTTGTTTTAATTATTTCTTGATAACTTAACGTCCCTAAACCAAAATCAGGTAGACCTAAGACTGCCATTATTCCTAAAGCGATAAAGAACGCATAAAAGTATAGGAATAAGTTATTCAAAAAATGGTTGCCTCTCATTTCCAGAGGTAAAATAAAATATTTTGCCAACAGGAAGATTGCTAAGAAAACAATTAAAACGATTGCAAAAGCTAAGATTGGTAATTCCATTATCAACACTACAGTTTCTACTAAAGCCCCTACCAATAACGCAACTAACGCAAATCCAAACAGATACAAGTTAAAAAAGAAAACTTCCATAAACCGTTCAGAAGCAAACTTTTCCAAGATAACATCTTTAGAAATGATCGAACCCGATATGGCGGCCAGGAAATACGACAACGCTTCGATGATCATATGACAGAAGACGATAAACATAATTCCAATAAATATTACGTAAGGTGCAGAACCAGTAAAAGCTGCAGCGTTCTTCGCAGTTAAACCAAATATTGTTCCCCAAACAGAAGCGTTCCAAGTTATCAGGAAAATTGCTCCATCACCCGTTAACAAAGCCATAATAAAACAAGCCATAAGAACCATAAAATTGTTACTTAACAAATCGAAAAATAAATTGCCATCAAAAACGTCTGAAACTGCCTGGCCAGTAAAACCTTGCCCAAACCTAATTTCAAGTTGTTCTCTGAAAAGATTGTTAGCTTGCATTTCAGGCATAACAATTGTACCCATTGCATAAACCAAGAGAATTCCAATGAAAAGGAAAAAATAAATTTTTACAACTTCAACATCATCTTTCCATAAAGCACCGAAAGATACTTTCTGTTCCATACTTTCTTGCCGTTCTTCTATCGAGAAAATTTTATACAACTCTGGGAGAAGAAGTAAAGATGTAAAAGCTACCGCAACTAATGCGGGATCGCCGGGAAATAAGAATTTTGCAATTACAATTCCAATAAATGCGTAAAGCAATCCTAAAATGAAAGCATACCTGCCTTTTTTTTCTAACCAATCTTCAGGAAATAAATGTTCTAAAACCATTGTTTATCAACCTCTTTTTTTGTTATGTGAATAAAGCACTAAAAATTGATGATCTAATTTTCTTAGTGTCTTTTACTAAGTAAAGTTAATTAGCTTTATATATTTTGTTATTTGTTAAATAGAGAAGATAATACGTAATGTTTTTAAATTAAAGGGGTATTAAACTAATTATTGAAAACTTTGGAGGAATAAAAATGGTAGCCACATGGATTATTATTGCTGTTGTTGCAGTTGTAGCATTATTTATTGCATACATTTACAACAGTTTGATTAAGTTAAGAATGAGAGTAAAGAATGCTTGGGCACAGATTGACGTGCAATTGAAAAGAAGATATGATTTGATTCCAAATTTAGTGAGTGCAGTTAAAGGATATATGAAACATGAAAAAGGTGTTTTAGAAGAAGTTACTAAAGCAAGAACTTCTTTAATGTCTGGTTCAACACAAGAAAAAGCAAAAGCATCTAATCAAATCACAGAAGCTTTAAAATCTATTTTTGCAGTAGCAGAAAATTATCCTAACTTAAAAGCTAATGAGAATTTTATGCAATTACAAGAAGAATTGTCTGGAACAGAATCAAAAATTGCTTACGCAAGACAGTTTTACAATGATAGCGTAATGGCATTTAATGAAGCGATTCAAGTGTTTCCAAAAAACTTTTTTGCTAAAATTTTTGGTTTTCACCAAAAAGAATTCTTTGGTGCTGAAGGAGTTGAAAGAAAAAACGTTAAAGTGGAATTTTGATTATATTTCACTTTATTTTTTAAATTTTTAAATTTTTGAGGGAATAACAATGGGGATATACGAAGAAATTGCCAGTAATAAAAGAAGGTCCTATTTGTTAATCTTTTTCTTTATGGTATTTGTTATTTTTGTTGGTTTCGTTGTCGGATTTTTTTATGGTTCAACTTATTTTGGAGTGGGTCTAGCTTTAGTAATTGGAATAATTTATTTCCTAATTAGTTATTATGGTGGTGCTAACGCTATTCTAGCAATGACCAAAGCTAAAGAAGCTAAAAAGCCAGAGTACACTTATTTGATTAATACAGTAGAAGGATTAGCTATTGCTGCTGGGTTAGCAAAACCACCAAAAGTTTATGTTATTAATGATGATGCCCTAAATGCTTTCGCTACAGGAAGAGATCCTGAACATTCTTCAATTACAGTTACCACTGGTCTGCTTGATAAATTGAACAGACTAGAATTAGAGGGAGTAATTGCTCACGAAATGTCACACATCAAAAACTTTGATATCAGAGTGATGATGTTAGCTGCTGTAATGGTAGGGATTACCGTTTTACTATCTGATTTTCTTTTACGTAGTTTCTTATGGGGTAGAAGAGGAAGGGATAAAGAAGGTGGTCAATTAACATTTGTTTTTATCATTGTGGGGATTGCCTTGGCAATACTTGCCCCATTAGTGGGAGAAGCAATCAAGTTAGCAATTTCTAGGAAAAGAGAATATCTTGCTGATGCTTCCGGAGCTTTACTTACTAGATACCCAAAAGGTTTAGCAGACGCGCTTAAAAAGATTAAAAGTGACCCTGATCCGTTAGTAGATCATGCCAATAAAGCTACTGCGCATTTATTTATCTCTACTCCGTTCAGAAAAAGTAAAAGGTCATTTTTGAAGAAATTGTATTCTACTCATCCGCCAATTGATGACCGGATTAAAAGATTGGAAGGGATGTAATACAAATACCTGATTAAATAAAATTTTTATTAAGAAAAGTTTATTAACTATCTTTTACTAACTAATAAAAATAAAAAGTGGTTAACAAAAAAGAACACCAAATATTAAAAGAAAAGTTAGATCAGGTAATTAATTCTTGTCAAGAGCAATCTTTATTTTCTACTGCTTTATTATTTTGGATTATTGCTTTAGTTATTGAAGTAACATTAAGAATATTTGACTTGTATAAAACTGTTCCTGAAGTAGATTTATTAAGTCATCTTTTTGCGGGAATAGCTATAGCTGCAAGTTTATTTTGGTTAAGTGAGAAGTGGAAATGGACCCATTATCGTGGGATAGCAATTGTTGGAACAATAATTATTAGTTTATTATGGGAATTAGCAGAATCCTTACAAGAAATGTTATTTTATAACCCACCACACTTACTGGATTTCTTCATTTGGGATGGATTTGTTGATGTCATTATAGCATTTGTAGGTGCCATAATTTTTGTTTTAGTAAGGAAAAAAAATAAAACCTAAATCTTAATTTAACCATTAAAAAATGTACGTATTTAGTTGGTCTTGCACGCCACGATTACGGGAGCTTACTTATTAATAATTTTTGGCCCCCGTGTGGCTCCATTGGCAAAGCCAACTAAATACCTATTAAAAAAGTAATATTTTTTAAATACGGACTGTTTTTACACTATTAATCCCAACGTTAGACTTCCTTTGTGAGACGATGATCAGAGGCGTTATGCGTTGGGCTCATATTCTCTATGTTTTTTAGAATTTACAAATCTTTTAACTTATCCAAACTATCTTTAAAATGTTCTTTCTTTTCCTTAAGTGCTGTCGGACTTCCACCACCATGCCAAGTAAATCTTGGTCGCATTTGTACTGGAAAAATCCGTTCATTAGCATCATCAAAAATTACTGCTGCCCCTTTAACCCGAGGAAGCATATCAATCTCTTGTTCCAAACCAGCACGCATATAACTTTGAGTTAACATCCCCAGGGCTTCAACATCCATTCTAGCAGTCAAACGATGTGCTAAAACAGTATCAGATTGCGTCATAACATCAGTATGAATTTTTGCTGGTTGTTGAGTTGCCAAAATTAAAGAAATTCCTGGCTGTCTACCTTCACGTAAAATAGTTATTAATGCATCAGAAGCTGCAGTTTTTCCATCATGAGGTAAAAGTTCATGAGCTTCATCAATCGCTAACCAAACTAAAGGTTCTTGCATTTTCTCTTCAACATCTTTAGAAAAATAATGCATCGCTGCATCTACAGATTTAAATTCTTCAGTTTTTCTAGCCAACATTCTTTGATTAAATAAAGTTCTACTGATTAATCCTACAACTAAAGCTTTAATCTCCCAACCAGAAGACATGGTGGCATAAGGGCTAACATCAAGTACTGTAACTTGACCAGGAGCAATAATATCTTTTAATGGTGTGCCTTCTTTAGAAAATATTTTCCAACCTTGCGCTTTTTCAAATTCGTTAACAACAACATTCTTGACAATCCTTTCACTTTCTTGATCTTCTTTAACTAAAGCAATTAATTCGTCAAGGCCATAACTAACTTCCGCTTCACTTAATTTCTGAACCATCTTTGTAATCAAAACGCCTTCAGCAGAATTAGAACTTAATCCAAAAGCGGCACACCAATCATTAAATCCAACATCTATTGGTCTAACTGAAAATGGAAAGTCTGTGGGGATTCCTTCTTCTTGATATTTATAATAAAATCCAGTAGGAGTAAATATTTTTACATCTAAACCCTTCGGTTCAAAGTTCCATTGTTTTACTAATTCAGAATTTTGAAAATTTGGATATTTCATGGTCCAATAAATGCCCATGGTATCAATAAGGACAATAGAAAGGTTTTGTTTAATTTCTTGAGGAAGATCGGCAAGACCTTCAGCGATAGAACCCATCGTATAAGATTTTCCACTACCTCTTTTTCCCACTATAAAGACAACGTGGGCCCCGGCAACATCTAAATAAACAGGATTTGAAAGAGAAGTGGTTTGACCCATCTTAACGTACTGTTTGCCAATTAAGACTGTACCCTCTTTACCAAACTTAGCAACGTCTTTTTTACTTCTACCAATTATAACATCAAACACCATTAATCTCTTTAATTTAGATGAGAATAAAAAGGTTGTGGTAAATAATAGGTGATGTTCTAAAAAATAATTAAAAATTAAGAAAATAAAATAAGAATATAAAAAATAAAAAGTTTAACTTAACTTAGCATCAGTTAAAATGTTAACTCTTTGAGATTCTTTAACTTTAGTACTAGTTCCAATTAAATGAGTGATTCCAAACTTCTCAGCAGTTTTAACCAAATCAAGATCAACAGCTCCATCTAAAACAAGAGCATAAACTCCACCATTAAGACTTTTAACAGTACTTGGTAATTCACTTAAAGGAACTTTTCCCAAAATGTTTAGTTTATCATCAAAAATACAAGCGCCACGAGTTCCAAAAAGATCATCTAAAGTAGCTTTAAACTTACCTTTCTCTTCAGCAGTTACACTAACAGATTTTCTCATTGGTGGTCTTGCCGGAGCAGAAGCAGATTTTTGAAATCTGGATTCTGGCTTTCTGGATTGGTTGTTTCCCGCCCTGTTATCTGTTCTCCTATTATCTACAGGCCGAGATGGTGCTCGTTCATGAAACCTTGATTTAGGTACAACTTCTTCTTTCAATGCACCAGTATCATCAATTCCAAGTTCTAATTTAGCTTGTTCAGCAGTTATCTTTCCACGTAAAGCTTTATGGATCTCTTTCTTAGTAATCTCTTCAACTTCTTTTCCATCTGGAGCTTTACAAACGGAATCAATATCTGCAACACTTAACAATTCTCTGATAATTAGATTTCCACCACGATCACCATCAACAAAAACAGTAGTAGATTTCTTCTTAGTTAGTTCTTTAATTGATTCTGGACATGAAGTTCCGTTCATAGCAATAGCATTTTTGAAACCATGCTTTAACAAATTAAGAACGTCTGCTCGACCTTCAACAATAATGATATCTTCACTTTCATCAATGTTTGGACCAGCAGCAAGTTTTTCTCTGCCGAAATCAACAACTTCCATGATTCTTACGGACTGAGCAACTTCATCAGCAATCTCTTGTGAATCTGGTAAAGTGTTTTCAGTTAAATCTCTTAACAGTTCTTTAGCCCGATCAACAACAAATTGTCTTTTACTTATTCGCACGTCTTCAATCTTTCCAACACTAACCTTAGCGTTACAAGGACCAATCCGTTGAATAACTTCTAATGCTGCACCAACAATTGCTGTTTCAGTTTTATCTAAGCTACTAGGGATGATAATTTCTCCTTTAGTTTTTCCAGAACTTGTAGAAACGTTAACTTCAATTCTGCCAATTCTACCAGACCTTTGTAATTCTCTTAATTCTAAATCGTTACCTAACAAACCTTCAGTTTGTCCGAAAATTGCCCCAATTACATCAGGACGATCAACAACTCCTTCAATTAAAATAGTTGAATGAATAATATATTTTGCCGCTACTGGGCTTATTTTTGCCATTTTTTTTCCTCCGACACTTAGAAAGAGCTATCAAAATCACGAATTAATAAATCAAGATGAACTTGTACTTTTTTAGTTAGTGATTGATTGAACATGATAGGTATTCTTTCCTAAATGTTTATTGTTTTTTTATTTTGTATTGCTCTAAAAAAATAGAATTCTTCTTTACTTTTAAACTTCAAATGAGGTTAGTGATAAAGATAATTGTAAGTCTATTTTTTTAGTGTTTATGATTATGAAGCCCGTTCAACTAACTCCCGAATTCATTGCTTGGCGATTGCCGTGAACTCCCCCGGGTACTCTCGTTACGGGCTTAATTTCTAGGGGCGCTTCTAGTATATAAATTATTCGGTCTAGAAATAAAGATTAAAAGAAAAGAAGCAAATTTTAGCTTTTTTCGGCTAAAATAATGCTTTTTGGGGTTTTATAATGAGTATAAACCCCAGCAAGCCAGGTTTATTCAACCGCAGAATGCTAGGGAAAAAGAGGTGGTTTTGAGGTGTTTACTACTCAAAAGAGGCAACTAGTATATAAATGTTTTGGTTATTTTGTCACTGCCCAGTGAATATCATTGAAATGTAAAACTATTTAAAAGCCAAAATTAAACTGAAGATTAATGGTAACCAGAACATCCCAAGAACGATTCAGGACAGATAAAGGAGTATTTGACGCTTTTACTGACAGGAATCTTTTTGAACTTAAAAGTAGAGGTTACTTCGATGAATTAGAAAGTCCAATCTTTGTTGGAAAAGAAAGTAACGTTTTTTCTGCTAGAAGAGGAAAGAAAAAAGTCATCATTAAGATTTATCGAGTTCAAAATTGTGATTTTAAACGGATGTTTCAATATATCAAACAAGATCCACGTTATGAAACCTTACGTAATAGAAGAAGAGAAATAATCTTTTCTTGGACTCAACGTGAGTATAAGAATTTGTTAAGAGCAGAAAGGGGTAAAGTAGTAGTTCCAAAAGTCATTGCTGTTAAAAATAATGTTTTGGTAGAAGAATTTATTGGTGATTCTGAACCCGCACCACCGTTAAAAGATGCTTATCCAGAAGATCCAGAGAAATTCTTTAAAGAGATTGTTAAAGAAATGAAAAAAATGTATAAAGCCAAATTGATTCATGGGGACCTCTCTTCGTTTAATATTTTAAATTATAATGGTAAACCAGTGTTAATTGACTTTTCACAAGGAACTTTAACTAAAACACCAAATTCTGAAGAATTGTTGATTCGGGACGTAAATAATATTATTAAATTTTTTAAGAAATTAGGAGTAAAAGCTGATTTTGATAAAATAATGGAAAGGATTAAAAAGTAGCTTTGTAAAATTAAGAATATGGAAGAAAAAGAACAAAGAGACGAAGTTTCTAGTTCCGTTGAACCGGAACCAGAACCTGAAATGATTGAAGACGAATTCTCCTATGATTTGAAAATCCCTGAAGACAGAGTAGCTGTGCTTATTGGAACAAAAGGGGAAACTAAAAGACAAATTGAAGAACAATCAGGTTGTGACTTAGATGTTTCTAAAGAAGGGGATGTCATTATTACTGGGAACGATGGTTTAAAATTGTTTGCCGCTAGAGAAATTGTTAAAGCTATCGGTCGTGGATTTAACCCAGACATTGCTTTATTATTAACAAAACCAGATTATACTTTAGAATTTATTGAATTGAAAGATATTGCAGGTAAAAGTAAAAATACAATGTTACGTTTGAAAGGTAGAATTATTGGTAAAGGTGGTAAATCTCGAGAAGAGATTGAACGTTTAACAAATACCTACATTTGTGTTTATGGTAAAACTGTGGGCATTATCGGAGAAGTTGCTTGGGCAGCTCTGGCTCGACAAGCGATTGGGATGTTATTAGATGGTTCAATGCATCGAACAGTTTATCGATTTCTAGAAAAGAAGAAGAAAGAAATTATGTTTGGATAGGAAATTAAAAAGAATTTAATTAAAGCCCCCACCAAAACTCTTATAAAAGCTTTCTTTATTTCTTAAAACCATGGTTCATAAAAGTGCAGAGGAGCTTGCAAAGAAAGCAAGGCAAATTAGTATTTCGGAATTCTTTGAAAAAAATAGACATTTGTTAGGTTTTGATAATCCTCGAAAAGCTTTACTAATTGCAGTAAAAGAAGCAGTAGATAACGCTTTGGACGCTTGCGAGGAAGCAAGAATTATGCCTGAAATTAATGTAGAGTTGATTCAACTTGCTGATGATCGATTCAGAATGATTGTTGAAGATAACGGACCAGGAATTATTGAGAAACAAATTCCAAAAATTTTCGCTAAACTTTTATACGGAAGTAAATTTCACAAATTATCTTCTACCAGAGGTCAGCAAGGGATTGGAATTTCTGCTACTCTCCTTTACGGACAGTTAACAACAGGAAAACCAGCATTAATCATTTCTAAAACTGAAAAAAATAAACCTGCACACCAAATTAAACTGAAAATCAATACTCAAACAAATAATCCGGACGTTGTTTCTAGTGAAACTGTTGAATGGGAAGAAAAGGAGCACGGTACAAAAATAGAAATTGATATGGAAGGAGCTTATTTGAAAGGGAAACAATCAGTTGACGAATATTTAAAGCAAACAGCAATTGTAAATCCGCACTTAACATTAATTTATACTAATCCTAACGCAGAACAGTTTATTTTTCCAAGAGCTACAGAAAGTTTACCTGCGGAAGTTAAAGAAATTAAACCGCACCCTTATGGAGTAGAGTTGGGAAGATTAATCAAAATGTTGGATGTAACCCCTGCAAAATCTTTACAACAATTCTTAACAACTGAATTTGTTCGAGTGGGAAGTGGAACAGCAAAAACTATTTGTGAAAATTCTGCTTTATTACCAAAAACAAGACCAAAAAAAGTTAGTAGAGATATGGCTGAACAACTTTACAATGGAATTAAGAAAACTAAAATTATTTCTCCACCCACAGATTGTATTTCCCCAATTGGTGAAAAAGAATTAGAAAAAGGGTTGAGGAAAGAAATTAATGCTGAATTTTATTGTTCAACAACAAGAAACCCTTCTGTTTACAGAGGAAATCCATTTATTATTGAAGCGGCAATGGCTTTTGGCGGAGAACAACCAGCAGATAAAACTGTAAGAATTATGCGGTTTGCTAACAGAGTGCCTTTATTGTACCAACAAGGAGCCTGTGCAATTACTAGTTCATTAATGAATACTTCTTGGCGATCTTACGGATTAAATCAAAGTAAAAGTTCAATTCCGGTAGGGCCTTGTACTATTGTTGTCCATATGACTTCAGTATGGGTTCCATTTACAAGCGAATCTAAAGAAGCACTTGCTAATTACAATGAAATTGTTAGAGAAATTAAGTTTGCTTTACAAGAATGTGGTCGAAAGTTAGCTTCATTTGTTAACAAGAAAAAAAGAATTAAAGATGAAGGTAAAAAAAGAAGTTACATTGAAAAATATATCCCTCACGTTGCCGCAGCGTTACAAGAACTGATTGGCTTAGATGAAATTAAAAAGAAAAAAATTGAAGATGATTTGGCTGAGATATTAGAACATACTCGTGGTGAATTGGAAGAAATTAAAGTTGATAATCCTGATTATGATCCAGAACTGGCTAAGATTGGGAAAGAAGATAAAAAGAAAGAAGAGCCGGTTGAAGAGAAGAAAGAGAATAAAGAAGAACCAGAAAGTGAAAAGAAAGAAGAAAAGAATGATAAAGTTGAAAATAAAAAGAAGCCGGGACAACAAAAATTAATGTAAATGATAAAATGGCAAAGAAAACTAATAATGTTATAGAAAAAATTCAGGACATTGCTCAAGATATTTATAGTACCATTAAAAAAATTAAACAACCGGAATTAGAAATGCCAATCCGAGCTTTAAGTAATGTTGAGTATAACGAAAAAGAAGGTTATTTTAAGATTTTAAACAGAGTTAAATTAAGAACGCTTACTGCTTCTACTATCAAAACATTTGCTCAAACATTAAGAATGATGGGACTTTCAAAAAGTTTAATTGAGTCTGAAGATATTGCCACGAAAAGAGAAGCTTATTACGTTTCTAAAAACTGGGGTGAGGCCCGATTTAAAGAACAACCAGAATCCGATACAGTAATGGATGATGTTGAAGCAATGATGCGAGTTAACCGAGAACAAATTGGTTTTATTCCTGAAGAGAAAGGTGGAGACGTTGCAGGAAAACTAATTGTAATTGATAAAGATCAAGATACTGGTAAAGAATTAAAGATTGATTGTACTAAATTTGGAAGTGGCGCTTATTCTGTACCTAGTTCAGTTGAAGCATTAAAATTTGAAACTAATGCCAAATTTATTTTAGCAATTGAAACTGCAGGTATGTTTCAAAGATTAGTAAAACATAATTATTGGAAGAAAGCTAATTGCATTTTGATTTCGATGGGAGGAGTTCCGACTCGTGCTTGTAGGCGTTTTATCAGAAAATTAGCTGATGGTAAAAAATTACCAGTTTATGTTTTTACTGATGGTGACCCTTATGGTTTCGGTTCGATATATCGAACATTAAAAGTTGGTAGTGGAAATGCAGCCCATATTAACGAGTTCTTTTGTGTACCACAAGCACAATTTATTGGCATCACGCCACAAGATATTATTGATTATAAATTGCCAACCCATCCGTTGAAAGATGTGGATATTAAAAAAATTAAAGATTTGGTTAAAAATGATCCATTCATTATTCATCATAAACCATGGCAGAAAGCTTTGAAACAGATGGCACAAATGAAAGTTAGGGCAGAACAGCAAGCACTGGCTAAGCATGGATTAAACTATGTAATTGATAAATATTTGCCAAAGAAATTAAAAGATCAAAAAACGTGGTTACCTTAATTCAAACACTTACAAAGTTTGTAACCGTCATTTAAAGCTTTAACTTTTGAAACAAAAGACACTTTATTTTTAGGTTTAATGTTTTGTGCAAATGGACATTTACCATTGTGTACTTTGTTAGAACTATTTGAACCAATAAATTTCTTTTTAACAGTTTTTTTAATGATTTTTTCAGCTATTCTTTTGTTAGATGCTTTTCTAACTTTAACAGTTGTTTTTTTGTAAAGCATCTCTTTAAGTTCTTGATTTTCAAATTTAATTTCTTCAAGTTGTTTTAAAATAAATTTAACATTAGCATAAAGTGTAGTAATATCAGCTTTAGCTAAACTAAAAGAGTTGATAACGTTATGTTCAAATTGTTTCATTTTATTGTACCTCACAAGGTGATATTTAACTTAAAATAAAGCACATTTATAAAGTTTTTGGTAGTTTTATCACTATTAAGTAGTTCTAATAAAAAGGTAAAGTTTAAATGGTAGTTATTTTTAACAAAAAATATGAAAAAATTAAATATAATCTTAATTTTGAGCATAACATTATTCTTGTTATCATGCGGGGGAGAAAAAATGACAAATAGAACAGCAACATTTTATACTACATTAGGAACAATTGAAATTGAATTATTTGAAGAGCAAATGCCAGTAACAACGAAGAACTTTGTTGAGTTGGCTGAGAAAGGTTTCTATGACAATACTAAGTTTCATCGAGTAATTTCTGGATTTATGATTCAGGGTGGAGATCCATTAAGTGCTGATGATACTAAGAAAGCAAGATGGGGAACTGGCGATCCGGGATATAAGATTAAAGACGAGTTTGGTTCTGTTGGGAATAATAAAGGGACGATTGCGATGGCTAATGCTGGTCCTAATACTGGAGGAAGTCAATTTTTTATCAATCTGGTAAACAACAATTTTTTAGATTCAAAACATCCGGTTTTTGGTAAAGTTGTTAATGGATTGAATATTGTAGAGAAAATTGGTAGTGTGCAAACTAAAGCAGGAGATGTTCCTGTTGAAGCAGTAGTGATTGAGAAGATTGTGATTAAGTAAATTTTATTTACTAATTTTATTCTTTTATTTCTTCTTTAATTCCAATAATCATTTCTTGATACGAACTTAATATTTTAGGCACTTCAATTGTTTTCAGGTTTTGCTCAGTGAAACCAGAATCACTGATTAAAATTCCGTTTGGTTTGATTTTATTGAGAATGTTATTTTCATAATTGGGAATATTATCACGCATAATTCTGAACGCTTTTTCGAAATAGATGTCAATTGGTTCTTGATTTGGCAAATGGGATTCTATTTTGTTTAAGACGAAGTTTAAGTTTATTAAAGTGTTTTTCCAATGAAAACTGACGATGTTATTTGATTTGTTTTCTGCGAAAGAAATTCCAATATCGTCCAATACTGTTTTAATTAAACCGAAAACATTTTCAGAATCAACAAAAGTTAAATTTGCTGTTTTTATTTGAGGAAATAATTTCTCTAAATAAATTAATGGAAAAAGGACGTCTACCCCGCAACCAGGGTATAATAAAGAAATCTCTTCTTTACCTAAAGGAATTTTGATGTTGTTTAGTAAGTTTAGATTATTATAATCTTCTTTGAAAATGTAAGATTTGAGTTTATCTTCATTGATTTTATTATTTGGATCTAGGCCTTTAGCAGTCACGTTTCTTTCTTCATAAAAGATAGCTTGATTCATTTTATTATTTACAGCGAAACTTCCATAAAAAACTTTCTGTTTTTTAGTCCATTTCAAACGAAATGTTTAAAAGTTACCTAGCAATTTAATCATTTATTGGGCCTGTGGCCTAGCCTGGATAGGGCGTCAGCCTTCTATGCTTTGCAAAGATAGCTGAATGTCGTGGGTTCGAATCCCTCCAGGCCCATTTTCTTTTGACTTTTTTGTCCCACACTCAATAGAACGGAGATTCTATTGGTGTACTAGTAAAATCGTTGTTTTACTACGCACACCCCACTGGTCAAGTCCGGGCAAAGTTTATTAATCATTAATACTCATTTGAAATCACTCTTTATTTTTTCAATTGTGTAAAACAAAGAGGTGATTAAAAATGAAATTTAACTTATATGAATTCATTGGTGTAATGATTGGAGATGGTTGTTTAATGGATTATCCCCATCTAAGAGCATATAGGGTTGAAATAACGGGCAATGTTGTTGAGGAAAGGAATTATTATGAAAAGATTTCTATTTTTCTTCAAAAAGAATTTAACCTCACACCAAAAGTATTTGAACGTTCTTATAAAGATGGATCAAAAGGATTAAAGCTAATTGTTAATAATAAGAAATTTGTTTACTTCTTGAAAAATGAGTATGGTTTTACAAATAATAAAACTTACACGGTAGAAATTCCTAACCACTTAATGACCTGGGAGAAATCAAAACATGTTCTTAGAGGAATATTTGAAACTGATGGGTGTCTTTACTTCTCTAAATCAAAAGTTACAACTAATAAACCCACCTATCCTCGTTTAGAAATTACTACAGTTAGTATAAAATTGGCTAATCAAATTATTAAAATACTAAAAGAAAATGGATTTTCTGTTCAAAACCATAAAAATCGTTCATCAATAGTGATTTATTTAAGCGGAACAGAAATGCTTCAAAAATGGATAACAGAAATCGGATTTAGTAGTGAAAAAAATTGGAGCAAATATTTACTCTGGAAAAAGTTAGGTTATTATATCCCCAGAATAACTCTTCCTGAAAGGCTCTCTCTTTTGGAAGGAGAATGTTCACAAATAATACCAGAAATTATATAAATAGATACAAATAAATAACTATCAAGGGTCCGTGGCAAAGTGGCTAATGCGAGAGCCTGCAGAGCTTTAGATCGTGGGTTCGAGTCCCACCGGGCCCTTATTTATTTTTTATTCTTACTTTTTTAACAAGTATTTATCTAAGAATAAGCCAAGATCGTCTAAAGAACGAAGATAACAATAAGAAGGATTTTTCATTTCATCTACTTTTTGTTGAGCATAAACTAAATTTTCTGCTGTTTTCCATTGTTCTGTTTTAGTATCAATAACTACAGCATTATGAAATTTAGGAAGACAACTTAAAGCAATATCAGTTTTAATTCTCTGGTAAACTATCTCTCCTTTAACTTCTAAAAGATGATCAACAACCATCGGAAGTACCCTTAAAGAAGTTTCAATTGTTTCGGCCAATATTTTTCCAACTAATCCCATAAACTAGAACGAAGAAAATAAATTTATAAAGATATAGGTAATTAAGTATAATCATGACAAAGAAAGGCATAGCTTCCCTGGAATTAGTAGCAATTATCAATGAATTGCAGTTTTTAGTAAAAGGTAGAATATCGCAGGTTTACCATCAAGAAAAGATGGAATTACTCTTCCAATTACACGCAATGGGTGAAGGGAAAAAATTGTTGAAAATTGTTCCGGGTAAATTTTTATGTTTAACTTCGCGGAAAGAAACGCCGTTAAAACCATCCTCATTTTGTATGCAATTACGTAAATATCTTAATAACGCTTTTATCAAAAAAATTGAGCAGAAAGGTTCTGAAAGAATTATTGTTTTTGAAATTGAGAAAGCAGATAAGTATTATTTGATTATTGAACTATTCTCTCGAGGAAATTTAATTTTAACTGATTCTAAAGATATGATTATTGCTGCTCTCGAACAAAAGAAGTGGAAAGATCGTAATATCAGAGTGAAAGAGAAATATACTTTTCCTGCGCCGGGAATTGATTGGAAAAAGATGAATGAAAAAGAGTTATCGTCTGTGTTGAAGAAAAGTGAGAAGAAAAATTTAGCAACTTCAATGGCTACAGAAATGGGATTCGGCGGATTATATGCAGAAGAAATTTGTACTCTGGCTGGAGTTGATAAAGATAAATTACAAAAAGATGTTACTGAAAAAGAAGTTAAATCACTTGTTAAAGGGATTAAAGCATTATTGAAATTAATTGAGAAACCTTCCGGATTTATTTATGAGAAAGAGATAACTCCTTTTGAATTGAAAAATGAAGCCGTGGTGTTAGATAAAAAAACTAAAACTTACAATGAAGCGATTGACACTTTAAATCCGTTTGAGATTATATCACCTTATGAACAAAAGATTCTTTCTGCGAAAAGAATCATTAGTGGTCAAACAAAGTCCATCAAGAAACAGGAAGTGAAGATTGAATCAAACACGAAGAAAGGGGAAACAATTTACGATAATTATCAACCTTTACAAAAAATCATTGACTTTGTTAACTCTGCGCGGAAAGAAGGAAAAGATTGGAAAGAGATTGAGAAAGAATTGAAAAAAGTTAAAAAGATTAAAGGGATTGATTTGAAGAGTAAGAAAATTCTTTTAGAATTTTGAACATTTTGGGAAAATCACCTGAAACTTTATAAAAACTGATTCTTGGGGAGATTAAAATGCAAGATTTAGGTCAAAATAAATTTTATTCAGGGAAATTAGAATTAAAATCAGAATTACACCTAGAACCAGAAGTTAAGAGAGGAATTAGTAACTTCCGTAAATTGTTTAAATGGAATTACGAAATAGCTTATGGAAGTATTTTGGGACCAGAAGCATTATATTGTGAAGAAGAAGTTGGATCAGAAGTAGAACAATATTATCAAAGTTTTGTTAATAATTTATTTCAAACTATAAAACCAGTTTCTTTAGAAAAAATTAATGAAACCATTAAAAGATCTGATTTAGTTTATGTAAGTGATTTTCATCCGTTAAGGGTTGCTAAGAACGGATTTATTTCTTTAATAGAAGAAAATGAAGATTCCCAAACAGTAATTATGTTAGAGGCTTTTAAAACTAAAAAACAAAAACATCTTGATTCTTATTTACGAGGAGAAATTGGTAATGATCAATTAAAGAAAGTTTTTAATGATAATGGAGAAGGAAAATATTCTTGGCAAGGACTATCATTAATTTTAGAATATGCCAGAGAAAGAAAAGTTCCAGTTTATGGAATTGATACCAAAAATACATTATGGGAAAGAGATAAATTTTGGGCCAAAAAGCATCAGCAGGTTTTGGGAGATAATCCAAATTCTAAAATTTTTACTTTAGTCGGTGAATTACATTTAGCAAGAGACCATTTACCCGCAGAATTATTGGAAGTCATTCCAGACATTAAAAGCACAACAATTTATCAAGGGCTAACAGAAATATTCTGGGAAATGTTAGAAAAAGGAATGGATGCTCATTCAGAAGCAGTAGAGATTAATGAGGATACATTTTGTCTAAATAATTGTTCACCTTTACTTAAAGCATTAGTCTATGAAAGAAACGTAGATTTAGATGACGTTTCTGGAACTGAAATTGACCGAGTTTACAAATCAATGCTAGGTGAAATAATTGAAGAATCATTGGGATTAAATGTGGGGGATAATGATTTGAATCCTGTTAATATTATTGATTTAGAATACATTGCCCACAGCGATTTAGGAGATGATGAAGTGTTACAAATGTATGAACAATTGTTTTCTGAGAATTGATTGTTAGAAAATTTTCTGATTAATCATATTTTTTAAATAGTCAATTAAAAATTATTTTCCACAACTATTAAATAGATGAAACTATTGAATATGAAACATGTTATTCGATCAAGAAGAAGATTTTGAAAAAACTTCTAAAGCAATAGAAGAAATTGTTCAATCCAATGGAACTCATACAGAAAAAGATTCTAAAAAAACAATTTCACAAAACGTAGTAAAGTTATGTTTTAGAAACAGAGATAAAAAAAGAATTATTGACGGACAGATTCAATATTGGCATAATACTGGAACAGGTTTATTACTAACTTCAACAGGAGTAATAGTAACTTCTTATCATACAATAAAAAATCATCTTAACACTTGGCAAAAACTTAGTGAAGAACCTCTTGATGTACGAATGAAAAAAGTGAAAGAGGATTTCTGTATTCAAGATAGAAAGGGTAACAGATACCCTATAGATATAACTTTTAGCGGAAATATGCCACCATATGATTTAACAATAATTAAAGCAATGATTGATAGTGAGGGTGGACCTAATTTGTTTAATTTTCAAACAACAGACCCCGTTGAAGGAGAAAAAATTACTATGGAAGGTTATCAAAGTGGCAAATTAACTAAGGTAATGGGCCATGTGATCACTCCTACTGTTAGTTTAAGCTGCAATCCAGGAAATGACCTATATGACTCATTTCAAAGTAACGTTCCTTTAAATTATGGTTTAAGTGGAGCGCCTTGTTTTAATGATAAAGGAGAGTTAGTTGGCATTGGATCAACTAAAATAACTAGTGAAGAGGACCCACCAGGAACACCTGGGAAAAGTTCATTGGAAACTAAAGCTAAGCATATTTTTAATCTTGTTAAGAATTTTGGTGATAACTATTTTGGTACTGATTTATCTCGGTTACCATGAATTTATAGAAGATTATTCATCCTAAAAATACAAGTGATAAATAAGTTTCAAGAAAAAAAAGAAAAAGAAAAAAAACTATTTCTTACTAAAACCTTCGAAAGATTTTAAGATTTCTAAAGGTACAGCAAAGACAATGGTATTACTTTGATCTGAACTCATGTCGTTAATACTTTGCAGAGTTCTCAGATGTAAAGCACCAGGCGCCTTAGCAAGCATTGTAGCGGCTTTAGACATATTACTAGCAGCCAGAACTTCTCCCTCTGCTTTAATGATTACTGCTCGCTTCTCCCGCTCAGATTCAGCTTCTTTAGCCATCGTCCTCTTCATGTTATCTGGAAGCTCTACATGTTTCAAATCAACAGACTCTACTTTAATACCCCAAGGGTCACTTGCTTTATCAACAATTGTTTGAATCTTCCTTGAGATTTCATCTCTTTCCCTCAAAAGTTCATCCAAAGTAACTTCTCCCACAATATCTCGCATAGTAGTTTGCGATAACTGAGATGTTGCATAGAAGTAATTTTCTACTCCAATAATTGCTTTCTCTGCTTCTGCTACCTTAAAATAGAGAACTGCGTTAACTCTTACAGAAACATTATCTTTAGTAATACAATCTTGATCAGGAACGTCAACCGCTTTAACTCTTAAATCAACTCTTTCCCAAGACTGAATTACTGGAATTACCATTCTCAAACCAGGTTTCATCATCCCAGTATATTTTCCTAAAGTGAACCTCACTCCTCGTTCGTATTCTTTAACAACTTTCAAACTTGCCAGAACAATTAATACAATTGCAATAACAATCGGATTTAATAATCCAAACAATAATAAATTTACCATTTTTCCACCCCCATGGATTCGTCATAATTTGTCATAATTTGTTATGTGTTATGATTTTATGGAAAAGAGAAGTATATAAAACTTATTGTTTAAGAGAAGTATTACTTGATCATCTTCAAAATATCTCGTTTCTTTTCTTGCATCAATTTAGAAGAGTTAGCTTCCAAATTCAGGCGTAACTGGTCTTCTGTATGGCTTTCTCTTAAACTAAACCACCAATCTTTAAAATACATAGATAAACCATCAAGATGTAAAGTTTTTTGGGCTTTTGATTTGAACTTCTTTTCAACATTACCAATAATCTTAGTTTTGTCTTTAACTTTTCTATTAATCTCGCCCGAATGATAATATTTACGAAGAGGTTTAACTAAAGAAGATAAAGGTTGTTTAGAATCATTAAGCAAATTTGTAATTAAAGCCATGGAAATGATTGGACCTTCAGTAAAATTGTTAGCAGAGTAATACATATGTCCTGATAATTCTCCAGCAAAGATAATCTTATTGGTTCTCATCTTTTTCTTAATAAACGAATGGCCCACTCTGGACATGATTGCTTTACCGCCGTGCTTTTTAATAATTTCAGGTACAACTTTTGAACAACGGACATCATACATAATCTTGGCATGAGGGTGTTGTTTTAATAATTGTATAGCAATAAGAGCAGTAGTTAAATCGGGAGAAATAACTTTTCCTTTTTCATCAACAAAAGTACAACGATCACCATCGCCATCTGTAGCAACACCAAAGTCTGCTTTCTCTTTTATTACTCTTTTCTGCAAATCTTTTAACGTAAAAAACATTAAAGGATTAGGAATATGATTAGGGAACGAAAAATCTAATTTACCATGTTGAACAATTAACTTTATGAATTTTAAATTTTTAACAGCTTTTGGAAAAGTGTAGCCAGACATACCATTACCAGAATCTAAAATTATTTTTATTTTTTTAGTTATTTTAATTTTGTTATTTTTCGGGGTTGACTGTTTTTTAAAGAACTTATGATTGAAACGAACAAATTCGGCCATCGGATTGGTGTGTGAAATTTTTCCTTTCTTTTTTGAAATTTTAAAATCATTATTGTTGGTTAATTTCTCAACTTGTTTCAACCCATCTTTTTCACTAATAGGAATAGCATGTTCTCGACAAAATTTAAAGCCATTGAATTGTTTAGGTAAATGGGAAGCAGTAATCATAATTGATGATTGTGCTTTTCTGGAAGCGAAATAGAATAAAGGAGTTGTACAAAGACCAATATCAATTACACTAGCACCTTGATCAGTAATTCCTTTAATTAGAGCACGATAAAGTTTAATTGAAGAAATTCGGGCATCTCTACCAACGAGAACTGACTTTGTTTTCATAAAAGTTACAAAAGCTCTCCCAATCTGATAAGCAATTTTTTCGTTAAGTTGAGAAGGGAAAACTCCTCGAACATCATAGGCGTGAAATATTCCGGTCATTAGCTTTAAGGATATTTTTCTTACTATTAAATGCTTCGGTAAGAGGAGCAATTAAATTAGACGGTAAATTTGTTTGGTTAACAAAATTAATTTCATTTTCTAAATCTAATCTTGCCATCAGATAAGAGATTGTAGATTCTGCACCTTGGTTAAGGTTAATTGAAAATTCTCCTAATCCATCGTGACAACCGCCAGTAGATTCGTTATAAATCATTTGCTTCAAAGAATTGTTTCCCAAGAACCAATGAAAAGCAGTTATTGCTTTATGTTGATAATCTTTATTTTGACTAATTTGGTAAGCCAAAGTTAACGTCTGAACCATAGAAGCAGTATCAACCGGTTGTTGATCAAAATAAGCTTTTTGACCTTTTTTAACATACCAACCATTTTGACCGACAGGGATAAAAAAACCATTTTCAAAAGTAGTCTCACATAAAAAATCTAAAGTGGTTTTAGCAACCTGTAAGTACTTATTTTCGCCGGTAGCAAGATAAGCGTACAATAATGCTTCGGGTAACTTACTATTGGAATACGATAGAGAACTTTCAAACCATTGCCATTCAGGAGAAGCACTATCATGATACAAAGAAACCAAATGATCAGCAAATTTCTTAATTCTTTCTTGGTTTTTAGAAGAAAAATTTACTTGTTGAAAATAATAAAGTCCAAGAATAGTAAAAGCAACTGCTCGAGGAGAAGTGATTTTATCAGCAATATGAAGAGCTTTAGTAAAAATTTGTTGGGCATGATTTTTGAGATCTATTGGGATATTTGGAATACTTATCAAATAGCCCAGGGCCCACAATCCTCTTCCGTGAGCATCATCACTAAATTCTGTAATTTCTCTTTTATAATTTGTAAGGTTAAGTAAACTTCCATCTTCTTGTTGTACATGACTAATAGAATTAAGATAAGTTGCGATTAGATTTAATGAATGTTGATCTTGATAGATTTGATAATGTTTTGCGGCAACAATCATCGCTCGAGCATTATCGTCCAAAGCATAACCAGAATTTATATCTGGAACATCGTGGTTAGCAAATTGAATGATTCCAAAATTATCGGTAAGTTTGGTAAGATGATTTAATTTTATTTCTGGTAAATCATTGTTAAATTTATTATTAATATGAGTTTCAAATTGGTTTGAATAAGATAACGCAACATTAGGCCAGGTCATGTTTCTAGTGTAAGCATAAGCGTTCTTTTTCATTTGTTCTTTCATGGCTGGGTCAGAAAGTATTTTTATGATTGCCTCGGTAAAAGAAGAAGGGTCTTTGAATTTTGTTAAAAGTCCACGTTCATGATTAATAATATCTTGAGCGTGAAGGAACGGAGTTGAAATAGCAGGAACGCCACAACCTAAAGCGTAAGATAAAGTTCCACTAGTTATTTGTCGTGGTTCAAGACTTGGAGAAAGATAAATATCGGAATTACGTAAATATTTAATTATTTCTTCAATAGTAAGATATTTGTTATAAAATTTAACATTGTTTTGTAAACCTAACTCTTTAACTTTACTTTCCAACATATTTCTATATTTTTCCCCTTCATTCTTTCTGACTACAGGATGAGTTTCACCCAAGATCAAATAAAGCAAATTTGGAAATTTTTTAACAACTTCTGGTAAAGAATCTATCACGTATTCGTAACCTTTGCCTGAACTAATTAGGCCAAAAGAAGTTAGAAGAAATTTATCTTGAAAAATTTCTTTATTTGGTGTGAATGGGACCGTAGGAATTCCGTGCGGAATTATTTTTATTTTTGTTTTGATGTCATAATCATTTTGTAAAATTTCTACACCTTTCTGAGTCATCACAATAATACAAGAAACTTTTTTAGCTATTGATTGAACAACTTGTTTTAACGTATCGTCAGGATCAGGAAGAACTGAATGAAAAGTAACCATTACTGGTTTTTGTAAAAGTTCAAGAAAGGGAATTAAATAATTTCCATAAGTTCCGCCAAAAATGCCAAACTCATGTTGAATGTTTACCAACTTAATTTGTGGAAGTTGATTAATTTTCTTTGCAGTTTCCATATATTCTTCAATGTTTACATCATCAAGTTGGAAAATAACATTATCTGGATAATTGTAAATATTAGTAGAATTTTTATTAAGTGCTAAAATTTTAGTTTTAAAGTTAGAAGATAATTTTTTATCAATTGCTTTAGTTAAATCTTGAGTAAAAGTTGCAATCCCACACTCTCTTGGTGGATACGTACTCATGTAAAGTATCCAGTTTTCTTCAACCATCTTTTTAATAGAAAAAACTCTTATTTAATATAAAGATTTAGGTTTATGTGGGGTTATTCGGGTTATTTTTATGATGATTTTTTCCAACAATTTTATTAACCCAACTAATTTAATGTATGAAATGAACAAAAATATTAAAATTTGTTATCCCAGAAAAGAAATGATTTATTCTTTTCAAAAAGAAGTTGTTGCTGAAGATATTTATCAAGCCGTAAAAATAATTGAAGAGGAAAGAATTGAAAGAATTAACTTTGATAAGAAGAAAAAGAATGAGAAGAGAGAAAACGGGGAAAATGAAATAGAAGAAAATGAGGTCCGTTTAGGTTCAATTATTAACTTACATAATAAAGAAGGTATTTGTTGTTTAGAAAGAATTAGAAATATGGTCAGTTGTATTGAAAATGGAAAAGATATATTTGAAGATGGGAAATGGCCCAATATTAAATTAGCACAAATGAAAGAGGGATTAATATTATTTGATGGCCACCATTCTCTTCTAGCTTACATGATTGCAGGGAAAAAATATTTATCTGAAATACCTCACATCTTGATTTTTAACTGTAATGATTCCGAGATTAAAGTTGTTTTTGGAAAATTGGATGGGGATTGGAAGAAAGAGGTAGTTAATTGGCAAGCTTCTGCTGGAAATGAACTTTGTATTCGAAGAGAGAAAAATATGGATGAACTATTTACTTCTTTACACGCTGATATTTGTCTTCGTAACGAATAATATCATTTTCATCAAAAATCCCAGTAGAAATTTCAAGAACTCTAACCAATTTTTTGGATTTGTTAATAATTCTATGTTTAGTTTTTTTTGCAACTTTAACAGAATCACCGGCTTTATACTTTTTTGTTGATTTACCAGTTACAAAATGTGGTGTCCCTTCAATAACATACCAAAATTCAGCCCGTGTATTATGGCTTTGCAATGATAAAATTTCATTTGGTTTAACCACTAAAATCTTAACTGTACTTTTTTCATCATGGGTAAACTGAATGAATTCACCCCACGGTTTTTTTATAACGAATGGTTTCATTTTGTTATTTTGATGTTTTGTTATTTTGTTGTTTTGGATTGTGGATTGTTATTTTATTTTATTTTATTTTATTTTATTTTATTTTATTTTATCTGAATTGTTTATTTTTAGGATTGTGGAGAAGATCGTCCAACAATTCTTTCATGTCAACGGAAATGGCAGCGATATATTTGTCTGCTGCGCCGTAATAAATGTAAAGTCGATCTCCAAATTGTGCGGCCCCAGTAGGAAAAACCACATTGTTAACATTACCTATTCTTTCCCACTTCTCAGTTGGAGAAAGTAAAGGTTCATGAAGATGGGCAATTACTTTAGTTGGATCTTTCTTGTCAAGGAGAGCTGCTCCAGCACGATAAGTTTTACCTTTATCCATATCATCCACTGCATGATAAATAAATAACCAGCCATGCTTAGTTTCAATCGGAGGACAACCACCACCAAGGTTTCTACTTTCAAACCAATGCCGAGATTGTAAAAGAACGTGGTCAGGAAGATTTCTAAAATACTTTTTCCAATAACTCAAATTTAAATCTTTAAAGTCTTTAAAGTAAGCAATTTGAATGTCCGGGAGAATACGATGGACTAAAGCATACTTACCTTTAATCTTTTTAGGAAAAAGGAAAGCGTCTTTATCCCAGATTAATACATCTGGGCCAACGTTTGCTTTATAATGAGAAGCAAACAGGAAATATCGCTCTTTTAATTCTCTAGAACGTTTTTGAAAGAGTTGTTCAGTTTCAACATAAGTTATTTCTGGAGAAAGTGAACCAAGGTCTTTAAAAGTTTTCAAATCGTTACTAGTTTTGTGGTTAATGTGAACATTTAAACCATCATAAAGAATATAAGTTAAATGATATTTTTTTCCAATTTTAACAATACGGGGATCTTCATAATGTAATTCGTCATGTTTCTTTTTTGGAAAGAAAGGTTTTTTATTTCTTTCTACAACTTTTAATGGGCCATCTAACTTACAATAACCAATAGTAGAACGTTGATTTTTATCCCAAGCACGATAAAACATATGGACATATTTACCTACCCGAATACAAGCAGGGTTAAAGACACCTTTATTTTCAAAGGGTAATTTGGTTGGTTTAAGAATTATCCCCTCTCTTTTTACATTAACCATCTGGTTAGAATGAATGTTTTTTATTTAATAAACCTTTCTGATTTTTATTTCTTAACTTTCTTCCGAATAACCTTCTTTTTTCTAATAACTTTTTTAATTTTTTTAATTTCTTTCTTATGTTTTTTGATGTCTTTTGTATGTTTTTTTGACTTTTCTTTTTCTAGCTTGACTTTTTTTTCTTTATGTTTAACTCTCTTTTCTTTCTTCTGCAATTGTTTAGTTTCTTTTTTTATGCCTTGTAAATGTTTTTCACCTTCTAATTTTTGCTGTTCATTCTTTTTCTCCAATAGGCGATGGAATAATTTTATGAGGAAAGGGCTGATTAAAGTAGTGATTATTGATAAAATGATGATAGAAGTTAATAAGACATTATCAAACAATCCAAACTGTTCAGCTACTAAAGCCACAACTAACGTTGTTGATAACTGAGGAATTGTTGCTGAGGCAACAATTAAACTTTCATGTTTTGAATTCCCAGCGATTAAACTGCCAAAGAATCCGCTGATAAATTTCGCGAGGATTAAACCAAAAACAATTGTTCCAGTAATAATTATGTTTTCAATCGTCAGAAAAGTCAAAATGTCTGTTTTCATCCCGATAACAAGGAAGAAAATTGGGATAAAGATACCGTAGCTAATAGTATAAATCTTTTCTGAGACTAATCGATGTTTAATTGCGTCAGAAAGGAAGAGGCCAACAAAAAAACCGGCAATAATTGCATGGATGCCTAATAGCTCAAACAATAAAGCGGTAATAATCAAAACAATAATGATAAACCTCAGTTCACCTTCAAAAACATCTTCTTTTTGAGTTTCCTTTTTTTGTTTAATGAAAAATTTCTGTAATCTTGGTAAGAGGAAAAATAATAATACTAACGAAACAAGTACAAGAGGGATATAGGAAACGAGAGGTAATATTGGATCTGGACTTATGTGTTGCAAAAGGAAAGCTAAGATCAAAAGGGAAGTTACATCTTCAAAGACAGTAGAACTGACAATGATTTTTCCCAAATCTGTATCTGCAAGCTTAGTTTCTTTTAATGAAGGAATGATTATCGCTACTGATGACGAAACAAAGATTGCCCCAAGAATTAATGAAGTAATTAAATCGTAACCAAAAAAGTTTGCAATATAATAACCAGTAATGAACGGAATGATTCCGTTAAACAAAGCAATAATAATTGATTTCTTACCTATTCTTCTTAATGAGGACAATTTTACGTCCAACCCTGCTGTAAACATCAAGAAAATTGCTCCTAGGAAAGCTAAAAAAGAAGCTATTTCTCCCAGGTCTAGAAGTTTAAATCCATGTGGACCAATAAGTATTCCGGCGATGATAATAGAAGTAACATAAGGGATATGAATCTTTTTAGCTAGTTCCGGAAGAAAAAAAGCTGCTCCGATAATAATCAGGAAAAATAATAGATAGTCCATCTTCTTGTTAGAGAAAATATTTTAGATTAATAAAAGTATCTTTTATCGTAATTAAAAAAAAGAAAATTTCACTGAACGCATCCGAAGCATCAAACACAAGCATCAATCCGAAGACATCAACAAGTGAAATCAATTCTCCTGCGAACAGCAGATCTTACTCTCCACGTCCGAAGCATCAAACACAAGCATCAATCCGAAGACATCAACAAGTGAAATCAATTCTCCCGTGAACAGTAGGAAATAAGTAGAATGTCGAGGAGTTTATAAAAATTTCCTGTCCCTGTGAGGTAAAGAAAGATAAATATTTAAACTAGTTTGTTCTTAAAATAATTATGATTAGAAAATCATTTATCTTTTTGGAGAAGATTGGTAGAAAAGGAGAAGAAAATATTTGGAACTCAGGGGTAAAAGATTGGAACGATTTTCTTCGTGTTGATAAAATTAAAGGAATTTCTGTGCGAAGCAAAGAATATTATAATCGGAAGATAAAAGAAGCTAAAGAAGCATTGGTTAATGATGATTCATTTTACTTTGTTGGAAAATTGCCTGCTGTGGAGATGTGGCGATTGTATGACTATTTTAAGGAGGAAGCAGGTTATTTAGATATCGAAGTTGATTCTCTTGGGAAAGTTATCTTAGTAGGGATTTCTGATTATTACAATAGTAATTATTTTGTCAAAGGAGTTAATTTGTCTAAAGGAGAGATTGAAAGAGAGTTATCTAAGTATAAATTGATTGTTACATTCAATGGTGGGGCGTTTGATTTGCCAAAGTTGAGAAAGCAAATGGACGTTGTTGTTAAAGTTGCTCATCTAGACTTGAAACAACTTTGTGTTAATTTAGAGTTAGTTGGTGGATTGAAAGAAGTGGAGAAGAGATTGGGGTTGGGGAGACCAGCACATCTTTATGGTAATCCCGTAGATTTATGGAAAGCATTTCATGCTTCTGGGGATCGTGAATATTTAGATTTGCTTATTGCGTATAATGGAGAGGATATTGAGAATTTGAAAAGTATTGCTGGATTTGTTGAAGGGAAATTGAAATCTAAGTTAAGTGAAATTAAACGTAATATTTAAATAACAAATTACTTTCTTTTAAGTTAATATAAAATATTAAGTTAAAAATAAGTCAAAAGAGGTCAAAAATGGATTTAATCTTACAATTGAAACAAGAACATGTACAAATTATTTACTTACTTGAAGAAATTGTTGCTGAAACAAAAAATAAAGAAAGTTCTAAAATCATTCCAAAATTAAGGGAATTTAAATCGGTTTTACTAAATCATCTAAAACTGGAAGATAGTTTATTGTATCCTGCGTTTGAGAAAGCAAAAAATGCAGAGATGAACGAGTTAGGAAAAAGTTTTTCTGAAGAAATGTTAGCGATCTCTAAAGTGGCTTTAAAATTTTTTGCTGATTTTGAGAAAGAAGAAGTTTCTAAATTAATTAAGGATCAGAATTTCAAAGCACAATTACAAGGAATAATTAAAGTAGTTAAAAAAAGAGTAAGCGTTGAAGAAAAAATACTTTTTCCCGCTTACCAAAATAATTTGGTGGTAAGGGGTTAGAATAATAATCTAGAATAATGAAATAGTAAAATATAAAGAGATAATAACATAATTTGATTAAAAATTGTAAATGAGGTAAGAAAAATGGCAAAGAAAATAATTTTGGTGGTTGATGATGAAGCTGATATTAGATCATCAGTGAAAACAATTCTTGAAAAAGAGGGTTATGAAGTAATTACAGCAGTAAATGGTGATGATTGTTTAAAGAAATTAGAGAAAGGAAAACCAGACTTAATTCTTTTAGACATCATGATGCCTGGAACGCCAGTAAGAGAAATTGTTAAAAAAATAAAAGATGTAAAAATTTCATATTTGAGTGTAGTACGGACTTCAGAAGCGGAAAAGGAGAAATTATTAGGACAAAAGAACATTGTTGACTTTATCCAGAAACCTTTTGATATTAAAGACTTAGTCAAAAGAGTAAAGAAGTTGGTGGGATAAAATGGATATAGGCAAAGAATTGGGAGAAAATAAAATTGTTTTAGTAATCATTCCCAGCACTAAGTACGGTGGCACTTCATCAAAAATTGCTAAAAAGTTATCTCAAAAAAAGTTATGTTACGTAACTACCAACAAAACGTCTGCTTCATTAAATGAAAGTTTTAGTAAAAAGAAAGTGAAAATGGAAAATGTTATTTTTGTTGATGCCATCTCAAAATCTTTAGGTACAAGCAGTAAAGACGAACAATCCATTCATGTCAGTTCACCAGGAGCTTTAACAGAATTATCTTTAGTGATCAGAAAAGTTCTCAAACATGATTTAGATTATTTAGTTTTTGATTCATTAACAAATCTGTTAACTTATAACAAAGCAGAAACTGTTTCAAGATTTATTTCTAGTTTAGCAAGCACGATTAAAAAAAGTGGAACTAAAGGTGTTTTCTATGCTTTAGATGTAGCAGAACATAAAAGCATGATTCAGAAATGCGGGATGTTTGTTGATAAAGTCATTACAATTAAATAAAAAAAAGGAAAAGCGTGCAAGAAGTAAGTTTAATTAAATTTATTTTATTAATTTAAGATTATTAAAAAAAAGAGAAGAAGAAAATTAACTTGATGATGGGAAAAATGATAAAATTAATAATTAAAAAAAAAGAGGGAGATAAAAATGAATAAACAAAAATATTTGATTTCGGGAATAATAATTTTAGTTGCTTTAATAGGCATGGTTGCAGTTTTGCAACAGGGAGGGGTTACTAGTGGTTTTACCAGCGCTTTTAGTGTTGTAGATATTGCCCCCAGCGGTTTTACATATCAGGAACCGGATGATCTCTCAAAAGAAGCGGCAGAAGAAGCGATTAAAAAAGCGGAATTAGAAATTGAGGATATGAAAGACCTTAATTTCCCAATTTTGTTTCCTAATGATGCGCTTAAAGAGGCCAAAAACTCATTTACAGATGGAGATTATGAACACGTGTTTGAAGTAACACAATTAATTAGTTACACCAAAAGACAAAAAATAGATTTCATGGATAAAATGAGATTACTTGAAATTAAAAAACAAGTAGTGGAAGATAAAGGCATGAACATGAAAAAAATTGACACCATGATGCACGAATCAATGAACGCTTTCTCATTAGAACAGTTTGAAGACGCAAACGAAATGTTAGATGAAGCAAAAGATGAGATTAATAAAGCAAGCGTGGAACGAATTAGATTAAGTACAGTTGCAATGTTGGGGAAAAACTTTTTTGTTAGAAATTGGTTACTAGTATTGGTTGTTGTTTTAATATTAGCTTTAATTACACCAATGATCTTTGCCAAATCAAGAAAAAGATACTTGAAAGGTAGAATAAGACATTTAAAATTGGATTTAAAGAAAACCATGGAATTAATTAAATCTTTACAAAAAGAATGTTTTGTTGCCCATAAAATTAATACCGATACTTACCACGATCGTGTATTAAAGTATGAAGAAAGAATTGCAGAAATAAAACATTCTGTACCCGTATTAGAAGCGAGATTAGCTAGAGAGAGTTTCTCTTATTGGGGATGGATAAAGAAACCGTTTGGGAAAAGAGGTAATAATAAAGTTGAAGTGAAGAAAAGTAAAGTTGAGAAGAAGAAAAATGTGAAGAAGAATCAGAAAACAACTAAAGAAAAAAACAAGAAAAAAGGAAAAAAGAAATAAAAATGATCTTAAAAGAAACTTTAAGCAAGGGGACTAAAAAATGTTTGCCATAGAACTGTTTCAAGTAATAAGAATTAAGCAACTATTCTTTACACTATTTGTTGCAGCCATCACCTCATTATTCTTATATTTGGCAGATTATTTTTTACCACCCATCCCTTTACTTATCGTTTCTTTATTTTTTTTAGTAGTGGGAATGAACCTTTGTGTTTACATGTTAAAAAGAGTTGGCATTGCCACAATATTCCTGTTTTTTATTGCTATGCTCACTTTCAATATAGCCGAGTTAGGATTATTTGGTTGGAATAAAGTTTTAACATACGTAATTGCCGCAATTGTTTTTGAATTGATTTATCTAATCTTTAAAATAGAAGTATCTTCATTACATTTAGACATGATTTTAGGAACAGCGATCAGTTTAACCAGCATTTATTTAATATCACCAATACTTTTATCACAAACAATATTGTTAGTTTTCAATCCTGAACTGATTAATCTTTTAATCATAACTTTTGCAATAAGTATTATTTCCTCAACAATCTTTGCACTAATTTGGGGAAAATTGGCTAGCACAAAAAAAATAGTTAAATTTGAAGCTTATTTATCCAGTTTAGGAAGGTAAAAGCTTATAAAATACAAAATAATATCTAATAACAATGGTAAAAAAATCTGATAACATTGTAACGCCATGGGAAGTTAAAGGGAAAATTGATTATGATAAGCTAATCAAACAGTTTGGTTTAAAACATTTACAACATCTTCCTGAACAGTTTCAGAAAAATGTCCTTTTTAGAAGAGAAATTATTTTTGCCCATCGGGATTTCAAACAGATTGTAGAAGCGATCGAGAAAAAGAAACCATTTGTAATGATGACCGGATTAATGCCAAGTGGAAAATTTCATTTAGGTCATAAATTAGTTGCAGAGCAGATGATATTTTATCAGTCTTTAGGAGCAAAGATTTATCTGACAGTTGCAGATATTGAAGCTTACAATTCTAGAAATCCAGACATGAAAGAATTGCGGGAAACGGCAATCAAAGAATATTTAACAAATTATGTTGCTTTAGGATTAAAATTAGATAAGTGTGATTTTTATTTTCAGTCTGCCCGTTCTAAAGATGGAAAGAAAGCAAATGCCTATTACAGTTTAGCAAATATGTTAGCAAGACATGCAACATTTAACGAATTTAGAGCGATTTATGGTGACATTTCTCCAGGGAAAATGTCTTCCGCATTATTGCAAGCAGCAGACATGTTACATCCACAACTAAAAGAGTTTGAAGGTAAACCAATTCCGACAATTATTCCTGTAGGGGCTGATCAAGATCCACATTTGAGATTAGCAAGAGATGTTTGCAAAAGAATTAAAGCTTTTAAGTTTCAACAGTTAAGTTCTACTTATCACAAGTTCATGCCCGGACTGAAAGGAGATAAGATGAGTTCTTCAGATGAAACATCTTACATTGCCCTTACTGACAGTCCAGAAGAAGCAACAAGAAAAATTAAGAGGTATGCTTTTTCAGGTGGACAAGCAACTTTAGAAGAACATCGTAAAAAAGGCGGTAATCCAGAAGTTGATATTTCTTTTCAAATGTTGAAGTATGGTTTAGAAGAAGATGATCAGAAATTACAAAAAATTTATGATAATTACAAATCTGGAAAATTGTTATCTGGTGAACTTAAACAAATTGTAATTGATAAATTAAGCAAGTTCCTAAAAGAACATCAGGAAAAGAGAAAAAAAGCAGCAAAGTTAGTGGATAAGTTTTTAAATTAAGATATTATCCTTTAATGATAATCAATTTTGGTAAAAAAGAGGTGAACAGTATAATGGCAAAAAAGAAAAATAGAGCTAATAATTCTAGATCTAAAAATAAAAAAATGTTTTCAACGTGGCATGCTGTGCCGTTAAAAGGAAGCTTCATGGCTACAGCAATGGCGGGATTCTTTATTTCCGCATACTATGTTTTTCCCCAAAGCTTCAATTATGGAATTGCATTCATGTTTTTATTTGCATTAATGTTTATTGCCGCAATAATCAGCACGACTAAAGCACCAATAGTGAATGAGAGGTACTAAAAAATGGTTCAAAACAAAATATCATGGAATTATCCAGCAAAAAAAGTTTTATTTATGAGATTAGAAACATTTACTGTAGCAATATTAGCAATATTTGTTTTCTTTTACACTTTTCTACAAGCTGATCAGAGATGGTTTCATGCAGTAATAGCAGTGGTTGCTTTTATCGCTTTGTATGTACTTATTTCTTTCATCATTCAGAAAGTAAGGCGAGTAGAAGAAAAGTATGTTTTAAATCATCAACATCTTGAAGTTACCAGAAAAACTAAAACAAAAATTACTAAAGAAAGAGTTCATCTTAAAGATATTAAACACCATAAATTAGATAAGTTTTTCTTAGGCGGATATGTGATGACTCATGGTGGAGATAGACATGCTTTGTTCTTTAATACTAGAAGAGAATTGGAAAGATTTGAAAATTTCTTGAAAAAGAAGTTGGGTTTGGCAAAGAAAAGTGCTACGGCAGTTAAGAAAGTTACTCGAAAAGTAAAAACTGTAAAGAAAAAATCTGTTAAGAAAACAAAGGCAAGAAAAACAAAAAGAAGATAATTTCTTTTTTATTTATTCTTTTTTATTTATTGATTGATCAAACTTCTCTTTAGCTTTAGATTCTTTCCAAAAGATTAAATGTGATGCCCGTTTATCAAACAAAGCTTTAGCCATGTTAACAATGTTACAATCTTCGTTCATTCCGTTTTTAATCGCTAACATCTTTGCTTCCTGAATAGATTGATCCAGGAGTTGGAAGTTAGTCTTCTTACATTGTTCTTCAACTAGCCGTTCTTCTTCTTCTGTCAAGAAAATTTCTTCCCAAATGGGATGATTTGTCCCGGGAAGGGTTTTTGGAAACGTTTTTGAAAAAGCCATGATTATTAATATGAAACCTACTTATTTAAAATAATTTCGTTATTATTATTCTTTTATCCACCAATTTTCTGCTATCTTTCTTAAACCTTTTTTAGTAAGAATCTTCTCAGTAGCAATTCCTTCATGAACAAACGCACCAGGAAGTAGATGGGGAGAAAATTTATTCAGAATCTTCTTTCTTTCTTCTAAACTTATAGTAAATGCTTTTGTCATCAAGATTTTAATTCCTTTACTTCTAATTATGGGTGGAATAAATTTAGAACAGTCCCCTTTCAACCCGTAATAAGCAACAAGATCTTTCTTTTCAGCATTAAAAATAAAAGTATAAGAATTTCTTCCCTTCCGAGATAAATTCTGAATAATTCCAAACCTTTGCAAAAGTTCTAAATTAATTCTTAATTTTCTCCCTGCTTTTTGAATATCCTGCAAAACATAATATTTAACATTTGGAAAACAAAAAATAATTATTGGATCATCAAAAGAACCAGGATAATATGCTACCCCTTGTTTTTCTTCAGCAATTGTTGTTGGTATCAAACTTACTGCCCCCACACTTAAACGAGAAGGGGTTACCATAGAAATACGATTACTTGCTAAAACAACAGCGTTTACTGCCGGGGAAAAAACCTTGCCAATTGGAAGAAATTCTTTCTCTTTAACAATGTCTGAGATTAATTTATCTAAATATTCTTCTTCTTCAGAAAAAAGCATCTCCCGTTCTTTCTCAATTAGTTTTTCCAATCTATCTACAAAAGGTTTTATTTTTATGTGCTCATCAAAACCCCATTTTTCACCTTTAATCATATGCTTAATTTCTTTAAAAGAGTCTAATTGCCCATTAAGGTTGTCTCTTAGTTTAGTAACCGTCTGTTTTATTATTTTAACTTCATCAGTTTCCTTTTTAGTAAGTACATTTTTATCTTCTAATAAATTCATTAACTTTCTTTCTTTTTTTAGTTCATTTAATAAGTCCTGAGTCAAACTTTTTAATCGGGGTAAGAAAATTCTTAATCTTTCCTTTCCATTTTTACCAGCATGATAAATCCCTTCAAAGATTTTAGACTTTTGATTGAAAAAAATTGTATATTCTTGGAAAAAAGCATACAACTGTTTAATTTCCCCTTTAAGTTCATTTACATCAATATTCTTGTGGAATACCCATTTGAAAAATGCCATTAATAGCTATTAAAACATCTTCAAATATAAAGTTTTACAATAAAGTTTTATAAACAGACAAAATAATTTAATGATTATGCCCTCATTTTGGAAACATGTTAACAAAGTACTACAAGAAGCGGAAATTGTCATCGAAGTACTTGATGCTAGAATGGTAGAAGAAACGAGGAACTTTGAAATTGAAAAAAAGATTCAAACTTTAGGGAAAAAGATTCTTTACGTTTTTAATAAATGCGATTTAGTTGACAAAAACAAATTTAAAAGAATTAAAAGTGAACTTAAACCAAGCGTTTTTATTTCCAGCAAAGATAAGCTAGGAACAACAATTCTAAAGAAAAAGATCTTAGAATTGTCTAAAGGAAATGCAGTAACAGTAGGAATTGTTGGTTATCCGAACGTTGGGAAGAGTTCTTTAATTAACGCTTTATCAGGAAGAGGTTCAGCAAAAACTTCTTCTGAATCTGGATACACAAAAGGCTTTCAAAAAATTAGAGTTGATGCAAAGATATTATTGTTAGACACTCCTGGAGTTTTGCCAAGAAAAGAAAAAGATGTAGCTAAACATAGTAAAACAGGAGCTTTAAGTTATGGAAAAATTAAAGATGTAGAAGGTGTCGCTTTAGAATTGATTGAAGAGGAGAAAAAAACAATTTTAGAATTTTATAAAATTAAAGATAGTGATGATCCAGAAGAGGTTCTTGAACAAATTGCATTTAAGTTTAACAAATTGTCTAGTGGTGGAAAAGCAAACTTAGAAGTTGCAGCCAGGATGTTATTGAAAGATTGGCAAACTGGAAAGATTAAATCATAAACAAACATAAATCATTCTTTTTCATACTTCTTTTCAAACATTTCCATTAATTTATCAGCAATCTTATCGCCAACTTTATCAATTTTAATTAGTTCAACTTTACTAGAGTTAACTAAATTCTTAAGAGAACCAAAATGTTCCAAAAGTTTTCTAGCGTTCATCACCCCAATATTAGGAAGACTAGAAACAATGAATTCTTGCTGCTCTTTCATAGATCTTGGTTTCGATGGATGGTAAGAAAACTCTCCCCCTTTATCTTGTTCACGTTTAGCCATCACTGCAATCAGAGAAGCGGTATCACGCGGACTTTTTGTATAGAGGATAGGAACACCGAAATCTAAAACAATTGCTGCTAGCATGCCTCGAATGGCGTTAGCATGAACTTTTCGTACAGAATAAATATCTTCTTCTCCCTCGATGATTAAAACAGCTTTCTCAAAATTATTTTTCAATCCTCTAACTTGTTCTAATAATCTTCCATCAATGATAGAAGCAACAAAGTCGGGAACTTTTTTTAGTTCTACAGCAACTTTTCCGGAAACTAAATAATCTGCAACTTCTAGTTGACCAGTTTTTACAGAAACGCCTAAATCAATCAAATCTTTAACCACACGATTATCTTTCTCTCGATGGTCAGCAAGAACAGCAACAACTTTTTCTTCATCAATATATTTGTGTAAAGTGGTTTCACCATTATTTTGTCGATCTTGTCTTTCTTCCAACGAAGATAAAGAAAATTCTTTTTTAAGTTTATCGAGATTTCTATACATCCGTTTTTCTTTATGATGAGCAGACCAACGATAAGCTTCATCTCGCGTACCAGAAGTAACCAAAATAGTTACTGCCCCTTCTTCTAAACGGCCAGTTCTACCTCTTCGTTGAATTGAACGTACTGCACTAGGAATAGGTTCATAGAAAATAACTTTATCAACTTTCGGAATATCGAGACCTTCTTCGGCTACTGAAGTTGCCACCAAAATGTTAAATTCTCCAACTCGAAATTTGTCCAGAATTTCTTTCTGTTCTTTCTGCGAGAAACCTAATCCGTTTTTCTTTGCTTGTCCAACAAAGATATGGTTCTTAATTTTTAATTTATTAATCTGTTTAACAATTTGTTCTGCAGAATCACGAAACTGAGTAAAAATAATTGCTTTAGCATCTTTATTCTTTCCAAATTGTTCAGAAATAATTTCAGTTAATTTTAATAACTTTGGATGTTGATAACTTTTATCAGCCAATTCTTCTGTTAGATACATTGCTGATTTAAAATATTGATCAATCATCAAATTCTTGACGGCTTTAGTTTTTGAAGTTAATGATTCAGATTGAATTTTTTTGAAATATGTTTGTAATGGTTTAATTCCTTGCGATTCCAATAATTCTAAAGCATGATCTATTTTTAACGCTTCCGCAGTTAGAGAAACCGATTTAAGAATTTCAAAATCTCTCTCGCCAAAAGAAATCTTTTTTTGGAGTTCTCCCTGTAATCTTAACAGTTCTCCTTTATGTAAAGAAGCAGAATTACAATAACCATAGTTTTGTGCTTCAATCAATTTACTTTTTCGAGAATCTTGCAAATGTTTTTGAATTTTTTTTAATTCATCAGGGAAATCTACTTTCAACCAGTCAACTTTAACTTCTTGCATGTAAGGTTTAACGTCAGGATCTTTTTCTGTACGGACTTCTACTTTTTCAATTTTCAGATTGTTACAAACTTCTCTGATTTTTTCTAGGTCACTTCCTGGGGAGGCCGTAAGGGCTAGAATTCTTGATTTGGGAGAAAGCTTATCATATTGTTGTGCAATCCAGACGTAAGCATAATCTCCTGTGGCGTGGTGCGCTTCATCGATTACTAAGAGAGAAACATCTTCCAACTTAACTCTTCTGTTAATGGAATCGTTTTCAAGACCTTGGGGGGTGGAGATGATTACTTGGGCATCTTTCCACATTTCTCCTCTTTTTTTAGGAGTTACACTTCCCGTGAAAAGAACAATTTTTTCTTCAGGAAGAGTAAGATGTTTTTTGAAAGTTGTTAGATGTTGCTCACACAGAGGTTTAGTTGGAGCAAGAAGAAGAATTTTTGCTTTAGGATATTGATGTAGACGTTGTGCTGCTAAAAGGAAAGCTAAGGCAGTTTTACCTAACCCAGTTGGAAGTACGACTAAAGTATTCTTATTTGCGGCAGTGCCTAAAATTGTCTGCTGGTACAGCCTGGGAGTAAAGTCACGAATCATTTTATTTGTTTTTTATCTGAGTCTAATTTTTTTAATTTGTTTAATAATTTTACTGCTTCTTTATCAAATCTAGAGAAAGCAAACCACTTCTTGCCAAGATCTTTTAATGAAGCTCCAAAGTGATATACTTTATCA
>Ga0233431_1000201_pt1 | contig 139417 bp, 109 predicted proteins | sample SI_118_April2016_FD_179867 | JGI IMG/M metagenome (GOLD analysis project Ga0233431, IMG submission 179867) | Seawater microbial communities from Saanich Inlet, British Columbia, Canada - SI_118_April2016_200_MG | ecosystem: Environmental > Aquatic > Marine > Inlet | place: Canada: British... | reverse complement strand
TGTCTGTGCACACGGATCATATTACGCATTTATTGCAGAAGGTCTATCTACTGACTGGAGCCTGGCTTCATGGAACTTTGAGATGCCTGCAGAGGCTGCACGAATTCGATACATGTTCATCTTAACCGCGCCTCCAACAGATGGTAATCCCGATCCAAATAACCCAACAAATGAACAAGATATGGCACGCTTGGTTAACGTAGATTTTGACGCATTGGAACTTGTATGCGCAGATAAAGCGCCATCAACTGCTTGCGGTGATGGTGAGGTTGATACTGAGTTGTATGGTGAGATTTGCGATCCGGGACATACATATAGAAAGAACTCAAAAGATATAGTTGGAACCAAAGTTTGTACAACGGGGACTTGTGAAGCAAAGTGTATTGATACAGATGGTGGTGGCGATGATCAAGAGGAGGCCATTGGAGAGGTATTTGGCTGGGCAGATGATGATGAAGATGGCGTCCCTGACGCAGTAAACTACTGGAAAGATGAATGTGAAGGCACTACTCGAATTAGAGAGGGATCTTGCGATGGCGTATATGTTGTACAGGATGTGAATAGTTGTCCATCAGGTTCGATATGTAGTGCAGGTGCGTGTGTTGAGCCTGATTGCGGTAACGGTGATCTCGATCCAGGTGAAGAATGTGATGATAATAATGTTTTAGATGACGATGGCTGCGACTCAGAATGTATGTTAGAGCCTGCTGAATGTGGAAATGGTGTTTTAGAGCAAGGCGAAGAATGTGAGGCAGTAGATGTCGGTCCACCAGGAACTGATCCAACACTTAATTACGATTGTAACGCAGACTGTACCTCGAACATCAAGTTAGATCTATTTGATAACTTAGTTGAGAGGACATTTGATGGAAAGACTCACCTACGGCACTATTACGCGCCAGGAAAAACAAACTTTGGAATTCCATTAAAGGCAGGTATGAATGGAGACCTATATCTTACAGATTACTTACTTAGTGAAGCGGTACCGTTCATAAGATACGTTGATGAGGAAGTACGTGACATTGAGACTGGAGACACATTTAAGTTAAACTTACGTAGCAAAGACGGAACGAATCATGGTTACGCTTTGTTAAAATGCATTAATGATGATTGGTATGGCTATACACAGTGGGAGCTTGTAGAAGATACAACTAACGATCATTTCGATGTTCTTTATTATTCAGGTTCAACTCCACAATATAAGTTCAAGTTCAGGATACACCTTCCTGGAGAGTATAGTCTGTCTTATGAGTATCTAACTCTCGCAGGCGGAAGAGCCATAGACTCTGCAGATTTTACTATACCAAACCAGCCACCTACTATTGATGTGTTCAATTTGCTCGATGAAAACACACAACCAATGAGTTCATTCCAAGATCAAGCATACGTTGTCTTTGATATTGAAGCAACTGATACTGAAGGTGAATCTCTGAGATACTTTATTGATTCAGGAAAGAGAGCAGATGCGGTTGGAGTCTATAGTGAGACGGTTATTGGCCAGATCTTCACAGATCAGAAATGTATATATGATAATATAATCGATGCACAGGGGAATATTATTGTACCGGGAGATCGGTGCGAAGGCGACGATATAATACGTTATGGTGAAACATATGACTGTGCATGTAAGAGCATATATGGTGTAGATTATGATCCAGTTTTACCTGACGCGTACTTTGTATATCTAGGACGTGTTAGAGAGGTTGATTCAGCAGCTTTGGCAGCTAATGACCCAATTTATGATGAATATCTGTACACAGATCTACCTGAAGTCAGAGAGTCAGATGTATTTAATATTAAACTATATGTTCTTGACCCACATAGTTCAACATCTGCCACAAGAACCCTAACTGTCGGTACAACCGCAGGTAGACAGGAACCGGTTTTAGCAATAAACTACGATGGTTTTACCTACGCTATGGGCCCAGATAACGAAGCAGACATCAGAATTAACAAACCATTAGTGTTTGATGCGTCAGAGACACAATACTGGGCATGTGAGGGCGAGTCTTGCCTACTACTTAAAGACGTGGGCTCAAGCGCAAAGTTAGATTACTACTGGTATATTAACGTGCATAATAATGAGTGGGGGCAGGTAAATGATGACGCAGACGCATGTGTTAGTACTGACGGCGCCCAGAGATGCACTTTTGTATCAGGTACTGTACGATCTGAAGAAGGATCTGAATATCCGGGAACACCTTGTACCTGTATTGGTCGATCAGACTTTTTCTTTGACGATGAGATCTACCAGGGTATCGAAGGAACTGGACGAATATTTAATGTCGCTTCGTTAGCTTCCGAAGATGCATGTAGTCAGCCCGGAGAGCAGAGTCCATGTACGGTGCGCGTTCGAGCAGTAGATCCTGCAACTGGACGAAGTAGCACAACATCAATATCACTTAATATATGGGGCGCAGAAAATATGCCTCCTGAAATCGGATCAAATGTTTTAGAGTCATATACGACGGACAGCGCGATTAATGTAAAAATCTGGACAGATGACGAGGATGGTGACGAAGTAACTGTTGAATTAGCTGATGGGTACACGTTGCCAGATGGCGCAACGTTTACTTTAGAAGATGATGGACAGGGATTGTTATACATCTTTAACTGGCCGAATCCAGTAAAAGGAATACACGAACTTAAGTTAGAGGCGAGCGATGGTGTTAATGAGGTAGACGAGATTATAGAAGTATCTGTAGGCGTAACCCTAAACGCAAAGTTTACGGTTTTAACTACTTCAGGATCAGCGGTTAATGAAGTAACCACTGTTGTTGTTAAGGAAAGATACACTCTTCAAGCAAATCCTACATCTGATGAACCGATAACTGAATATGTATGGGAGACGGGCAAGCTCGGTGATCCATGGGGAACAATTGATGTAGTTGACTCAGACAGTGGTCCATATCAAGAGCACATCTGTGTCGGAGAGGACATTACATGTAAGCTCATACAGAACTGGCAATATGATAATAAGTTGCTTGACGAACCATGTACCTGTGTTCAGAACACGAGATATGATAAGAAATGGAACATATACCCTGACTCTTTCTTCAATACATCAGATTCATCACCTGTCTATACCTGGAGTTCACCTGCAGACTGTACGTTAGTTGGAGACCAACGAATCTGTACCGTACGTCTAACGGTATTCACTGCTAATGGAAAGGCCAGTGCTCAGAAGACGTTAAATCTAAAGTACGAGCCAGTTAGAAATGACCTAAATGATGACGGTGTCATTAACGCAAGAGACTTGGCGATCTTTAGATTGGTCTTAGTTGGAAGTGATCCTGAAGATCTATTTGCTGATAAGCAAACTATGGAGCGAGATAGCGTTACAGGACTTTCAATCAATGATTATGTTTACTATGTAAGGGAGGTTGGAACTGATGAATAAGTACCTACCTTTAATCTTGTTGATCGCACTAATACCTTTAGCTACCTCGCAAGAGATCGTGGTTACAGCACCGTCGATCGTAGACTCTAACTTCGTTATTGGTATTGGATTTAACGAGACCGTAGCAAACTTCAACGGCGCAGAGTTTGAGATAGATGGCGCAACTATTAATACAGTATCTTCAAAACTTACAAGTACTCTTGCCGAAGCATCTGAAGACCGAGCAATAATAATAACACCTGAACCACTAAACGCAAAGAGCTTCGCACAAGTTTCGTTACATGTTTCAGGGCAACCTAACAAAGAGCTTACAATTACCGTTAAGAACATAAAGATATCCTACGATGCTGGCGCAACCGCACGACTCGAGACTTTCCCTGAAGAGACCTTTAGTGTAAATCTAAGTGAATGTATTGCATATCCAGACTCACATGTCGGATCAAGTGGAGCAAAATTGTTTAACAAACCATGTTCTTGCGACACGGGATTTGTACCAACCGTATCAACTACAGGTCTCCCTGAGTGTATATCTGTTTCAGAAGTAGAGAATATCTATGGTGCGCACAGTGTTACCTGCAGTGGTAGCTTGGACCCTATTGGAGATACTGGCTTTTGTTGTAAGCAAGGATACGACTTCGCATTCGTAAGCAATATCGCAGCCCTACTTGGAACACCTACAGCTTCATGTACTGAGACTGTAAATCGAAATCCAGTTGTTAAGATAACCAGTCCAGATGACGAATCTGATCACAATGTTGGCGAAACAGTACGTTTCAGAGCTAAGGCGTCAGATTCTGACGGTGAGATTGTCTCATATCTATGGGATTTTGGCGATCGAAGTGATCCTTGGGGATACATGACCGTAAACAATGACGATGAAATTATCTGTAAGTCTTCGTCTAGATCTACGTCTTGTGATGAAGATGATGCTATTTTCCTGGATGACTATGATGAAGATGATGATACAAGGATTCCATGTTCATGTGATTTTGAGTATAGTGAAGACATGTTGAACATCTATCCAGATTCAGTCAAGTCAACAACACGTAATACAACAACCTATCTGTACCGTGATAAGTATGATTGTACTCCTTTTGATGATGATCCAACAAATGAGTGTCTAGTAACCTTATGGGTATTTGATGATAGAAATGCATCACGAAAGACCTCAATTGATATTGAGCTAACTGAATTTGACAATGATGATAATAATGACACTCCATTCTATTGTGGTGATGGTCTTGTAACTGGCGAAGAAGATTGTGAGGTCGGAGTTGTAGACCTTTGTGATAGTGGTGAATGTAAGAGTGATTGTAGCTGTGAGCCAGTTCAGCAATATGATGACGATGATGACGATGATGACTTTATCGATGATGGTCCTGCAGATCCTATCTGTGGAAACAATCGTTGCGAATTTAGTGAGACTGCAAAGACCTGTCTATCTGACTGCCACTGTGGCGATGATATCTGTCAAAAGACTCTGGAGAATGGAGATAGCTGTCCAGGTGACTGTAAGTCAGGATCAAGAAATATTATCTTGCTAGTAATTATCTTAGCAGCAGTAGGAATTATCTTCCTACTTTACAAGAAAGGAATCTTGCAGAATATACTTCCAAGTGGCATGGGATCTAAGTTCAAACTTCCAAGTATGTCAAAGAGCACGCCAACAACCACTGCATCAACACCTTCAAACCCAGAATCATCTATGGAAGAATACATACGAAAGACAAGAAAGATGGGGTACTCTTACACCCAGATAAGAGAGAACCTTGAGAATCGTGGCTGGTCAGAGGACAAGATTAACGCAGTCTTCAGAAGAGTCGGCCTTCAATAAGAACAAATCATAATCAATGGTGAGTAAAAAGATAAGTATAGCTATAGCAGTTTTGCTATTGTTAGCAATAGTGCCTAGTCTAGCTGATGCTGGAACTTGTGAAGGTGCAGCGGCGTATTGCGGGCAGTTACTTGGAGACGAAGCATATTGTCGAAATGTTGGTTGCGAAGGAGTAGGTGCTTGTTTTTCATACGGTGGTGATGATATTTGTGATGTATGGCAGTGTGCTGGAGTGGTTGACTGTAGCGCAATAACCTATGAAAGTGAATGTATGAAATTGGGCTGCGATCGTTATTGTCAAGATACCGAAATAGATGTAGGTGATACTTGCTTTGATGGTGTAGATCAAGACTGTGACAGTAGAATTGATTGTGATGATTCAGATTGCACTTCTAACCCACTTTGTTTTGGATTTACTGATGTAAGTATGCATTTAGTAGAAGCGCATGATCGTACATACGCTCCAGATATTAAAATAGTACCTGAGAATGTAATCACATTAACTCACGAAAAATTAGATGATCAAGATAAGTTTAGCTCATCGCAATTAGATAAGTACTTCGCATATGGTATGGATTCATCTGAAACAATAAAGACCATAAGTTTTGATTTTCATATTCGCGATAGTAAAGATGTACAAGCATTGTATCTATCCTTAGCACCAAAGATTGTAGCTGCTGCAGGAACCACTCGGAAGTTGAAACCGTACGAATCTGTTGGAGTGCAATACTTCATCAATAGTACAGGACAATACGTAGTAAACCCATTTGTTTTTGATGATGGAAAATGGTCAACACAGTCTGCAGGTAGGTTTTGGTGGAGTAGCGCAACAAATACAGAGTTTCACGTAGATATTGTGTATGATGCGGGTGAGCAAGTTCACATAAAGATCGCTAACAAACACAATGAAGATCAGTTCAGAATACATACTATACCAATCACTTCAGAGTATGATATGAAACATTTTATCATTAGTGGTAAGACTTCTGCAAGTAAATCTACGGGATTTTGGGTAGAAGATGTTCATATCAATGGTGAAGCTTATCCTATGGATGTCTCACGAGAGTATAAAATAGCAAGAGATAAGAAATATCCTGACGAAGCACCCGCCAAGCTTGCAGATGATACGCTTGAATATCAACCAAATCTAGAATGGTTGCTACAGACCACAAGTAATAAGCATTATTACGCATACATCATGGATCATCGAGAATATGTGGATTCTAAAAAGATCGGTTTTGACTTCAGAGTGCAGTCTGGGGATATACCAAATACTGTGTACGCACTTGCAGACTCACCAAGACCAATTGGAACAGATAATTCATTTAGACCGCATAATTCAGCAGGTATAAAGATGTTCCAAGATGATGCAGATGATCTTTATTATGCAGTACCTTATATTTTTGATGAAGCTATATGGAAAAGTGGTGAGCGTTTCTGGATGGAGAACCCATCAAATAAATTTCATGTTACTATTAAGTATAAAACAGGTTCTGCAGAAATATCTATTAGTGACCCACTTAAACCAGATCTACCTTTCATGTCTACTTTTGAAGTCAAAGACAAACTAGATTTAGATTACTTTGTCTTAGCCGGTAGAACAGGTACAGATGGATTAACACTTATTACACGTTCTATAATCTACGAAGAAGTATGTGACAATGGTGTTGATGACGATGATGATGAATATGTTGATTGTGATGATATATCTTGTTCTACATATCATAAATGTCTGCCTGAATTTTGTGATAATTTAATTGACGATGATGGTGATAATCTAGTTGATTGTGACGATTCAGATTGTGAGCACGACCCTATTTGTTATACTGGCGAAGTATGTAACGACGGTATAGATAATGATGATGATTGTCCGGGAGATACAAATGAAGATGGGGAAGTTTGTGGACCGGGAGATTTCGGCGTTGACTGTTACGATTCAAGCTGTTGCGCGATTGAAGGTGGATACTGTGACGGACGCACTTGTGGAGATAGTTGTTTATGTGGCCGAAGTGAGACCGTGTATCTTGGTTGTGTGGATCATAAGGATAATAATGGGGATTGCCCAGGAGATACTAATGGTGATGGAATTATTTGTGGTGATGGCGACGATGGTGTTGACTGTCGCGATCCAGATTGCTACTTGAAGAGAGGACCGGTGCGTGGCAGAGATGATGGTTATTGTTCAGTTATTGCTTGGAATGATATGAGTGAATGGGGGAACTCTGATGATAATGGTGGTCGGTGGTGTTATGATGGTTATGATAATGACTATGATTGCGTAGGTGATGTAAATGATGATGGTTTTTATTGCTGGACTGGAGACGTCGACGTTGATTGCATGGATCAAGACTGTAATATGAGATCTTGCGGAACAGGTTGTGAGTGTCGTTTTGAGGATTTGAGCCAGCATGAAATTAACTGTTTTGATACGGGTGATAATGATCACGATGGACTGCGCGATTGCGCCGATGTAGATGATTGTGATGGTTATGAAAATAATGGTGCTAAGTGTCGGGGTGGCGAAATGATCGAGTTAATTTGCGACGATGAAATAGATAATGATGATGATGGTGAAGCAGATATCGGCGATTCTGATTGCGCCGACGCGCGAGAGTGTGATGTACGACAAGATTATATTACTTCAGGTGAAAATGCAGGATTCTACTGTACATACTTCTATAAGCTTGAATTAAGACCAGATAGATGGCTGCCAGATACATCCTGCCCATATGGTGGTGAAGTTGATTATTCAAACTTCTTTGGAGGGCTATTTGGCACTGGTGACTATGTTTGTTATTATGAACAAGCGCTAGAACCGGGTGAAAGTATTGATCCGAAGATAGCGAGCTTAGCTGAGACATATGGTGAACAAGTCATGGTTGTTGCCTACTCAGATCCAACTACCTATGAAGCATTATATTACGACGATTATGTTACAACCTATGAAAAAGATCCATATACCAATCAAAAGTTGTTCACAACGCGAGAGGGAACTGAAGCGTATTGTAAGTTAAACTACATACCTCAGAGCGATACACAAGGTTCTATAGCGATTATGTTTACGAAAGCAGATAATGTCTATACCTTAACTGAGAGTTGTGAGCCAAATCCAAGCGCAGTTGATTGTGCAGCAGAGATAATTCCTGAAATAAGTGCTACATTATTCCATAATGCGTTGGAGCATGAGCTTCCATATACATATGATTGTGATAGCTGCCCAGACGGGTATGAACCAGATCCTGCAAAGCCTGCAACAGATACAGAGTTCTACTGTAAATCAACCTATGTATCACCACAACCAAATCCAACGCTATCCATATACCGAACGCCTGGTGGAAGGTTAATAAAAGACGCAACTGGAGAAAACCCTTCAACAAGCAAGAAGACTACCTCACCCGGATTCCCTGGACAGTTCTACGCAACTTTTGAAGAAACAACCGGCGATGAAGTTAACTATTACATTAGAACTACGGGAGATTGTTATATTGACAAACGCACGACTGTTACGGGAAATATGATTACAAAGGCAAAAAGAGGGACAGGTCTTTCATATGAGACTGACTTTTTTATTGGAACACAGGGTCATGGAACTGCAGATTGTACAGTTTATTTAGAAGTGGATAATGAGGGTGGTGAAGCTGTCAGAGAGATCCAATTAGAGGTAGAATCATATGAACTGTGTGACGATGAAATCGATAATGATGGTGATGGAGACATCGATTGCGCCGATGATAATTGTGCATTTGATGATGTCTGCTTTGTCTGCCACGCCCAAGATTCTGATGAAGATGGTTTCAAAGAATGTCACGAAGCACTTGATGGAACATTAACACAGTTTGAAAACTGTGGCGATTATATCTGCGACTGTAATGACAACAGCGCAGACCTTAACCCAGACCAGGTCTGGTATCGGGATGAAGATGAAGACAGATACACCTCGGGAGATACAAGAGTCAGCTGCAATATTCCTTCAGACCCAATAAATCCCGCAGTATATAGATTAGAACAATATCTAAACTCAATGGAAACAGACTGTGACGATACTGTTGCAGCTATAAATCCAGGCGAATCTGAGGTCTGTGACGAAGTAGATAACAACTGCGACGGAACCGTAGATGAAGGACTACGCAACATCTATTATGTTGATTTAGACAATGATGGATATGGTATATTGCCATCTATAGAAGCATGTACTGAACCAATCTTATCTGCAGATATGTTAGGTGATTGTGATGATGAGTTAGGTTATGTAAATCCGGGAAAGACTGAGGTCTGTGGAATAGATGGCGTTGATGAAGATTGTAGTGGTTTAGAAGACTGCTTGGATCCAGTCTGTTCACCAAATCAAGATTGTGCACATAGCGTACAATCATACTGTTCCGATTATGGCGTATTACTTGATACAGAGTATTATTCAAGCCCAGCAACCATCGTAAATCACGCCGGTGTGTTACACCGACAGATCGAGTTTGAGCAAGGAGACTACGCAGAAATTGATTACACTCTTGATGGATCTTACCTAGTTACAATAGAACTTGACTTTGTCGATCTGGGCGATTCTGTAGGATATCCAACAAAATATACTTTAGCAATCTCACAAGACGGTAAGCAGTGGAAACTAATCAACAACGCACAGATCACACCGGTCGGAGATATAATGCGGCTATCTACTGAGTTTAAACCTGTCGCTACAAAGTATGTTAAGTTAATTGTATATGAAACATCGGGAATACAGATTAATCCAGGTACGGGTTTACCTATTGCAGATGATACATATGTGTTAGGTTTTGCGGGCGCTAACTTTGAGGACAGCTCAGAGTTCCAAGAATGCTGGTCCGAATGTATCCCACAATGTGATATCAATACGTGTGGTAGTGATGGATGTAGTGGAACTTGTGGAACTTGCGAATCTGAACAGGTCTGTAGTGATCAAGAAGGTGGAAGTTGTGTAGATCCACCAATACTTGATATAACAAGTATATCTCTTAGCAATACACCAATTCGTAACTATGCTCAGACAGATATTACTGCAGCAGTAGTTAATAACGGTGGAACTGTGTCTGGAAGCTTTAACCTGGCATTCTTAAGCGCGTCCGAGATAACAGACACAATCATATCTAGCTTTGACCCAAGCGAGTCATATGTTATAGGGATAAAGAACGTTCCATATTCAGATGTTGAAGACATGCCTCTTGACGTAAACTTGTACGACTGGAAGCCTATGGATGACGGCGTTCAAGACGTATGTGTATTCCTATACGATCAAGATACACCACAAAACGTATTTGATCAGATCTGGGGTAATCAACAGAAACTCTTCTGTATAGATCCAAGTCCAGATGTTTTAGATTGTCAAGTAGCTACGGATTGTACTGATTACGATAATACTGACGAATGTATCGTTCCGGAATGTACTGCGGAGGGAGATTGTGATTACACTCCTGATGAAAAGGTTAATTACTATTTAGACTTTGATGGCGACACATATGGTGATTCCACGACTTTGTTGCAACGATGTGTACAGCCAGATAATTATGTTGCAGAAAATACTGACTGCGATGATGCGAACGCTGCGATACATATAAATGCGCCCGAAATCTGCGATGGAGAGGATAACAACTGCGACGGAACCGTAGATGAAGATTTGATCAATACATATTATCTAGATCGTGATGGTGATACATATGGTACTGACCAGAGTATTATCTTTGGAGCACCGACGAAACAATATCGACGGGATGATAACGAGATGAACGCATATACCGGTGTTAGAAGAGATCTGGATGTAATGATATCAACACTTATGCTTCAAAGAATTCGGATCGATGTTGATCTTGATGAATACTCCACAGCAGAGTTGTCGGTTTATGGTAGAGTAACTGGTTGCACAAAGAGTGAGGAAACCGCAAGTCTTAAACTTAATTACGTCGATACTGTCAAATTTGATCCTTGCGAAGTCTTTACTGAGGACTTTGCGTGGCAAACTATTGACGTACCTTTAGAATACTTGAAAGAAGATTATTCAAACACATTTAGAATTATGAACTGGGGAACTGCAACCCTTGATATTGGATACGACACAGACACAACTGAAGATCGAAGTGTACGTAGAGAGATCGTAGTTGATGAAACTGATACTAAGCGTCATATATTCGTATCAAATGCAGAAGTTACTGGACGAATCGTTTACCCTGTCGGTTCATCAGACCCAGAGTATATTGGAATAGACGCAGCAGACGCAATATGTCGATCAGAAGCAGAAGCAGAAGGATTAGATGGAACATATATCGCGCTTATATCAACTTCAACACAGGATGCAAGAGATCGGTTATCCGGAGATTCATATTATAATGCTAATGCAGGTGGTACTCCGCTAGCATATAGTAAATCTGACTTATTTGGTGCACAAGGTAGAATTTTGAATACGATATATACTCTTGACGGTGGATATGGGCATCATACTTTAACTGGATCCGATCAAAACGGACAGGTTATTGTAGATAAAACTTGTAGTGATTGGATTTCAGAAGAAAGTACTGATATTGTTGCATTTGGAGGTAGTTTGGATATTTTTGATACAAGTTGGATTTACAAAGGCGAAGGGTCTTGTGACGTATCAGATATTTTTGATACACATATATATTGTGTGCAGTCAGACGCTACCACATATACTGAGTTAATTATCGACGAAGACTTTGAAGCTATGATGTATCTAGATATATATAGTGAAGATATAGATCCTATTGTCCAGGCTTGTTCAGCTCCAGCAGGATATGTTGAGAGTAACACTGACTGCGATGATATTCATGATACGGTATATCCTGACGCACCAGAGATTTGCGATGAACTAGACAATGACTGTGAAGGTGACGTAGACGAAGGTTTTGACAAGATCTATTATGCAGACTCTGACGGAGATACTTATGGTGATCTTGCGCAGACAACATCAGCATGTGTTGATATGCTTGGATACGTACGAGATAGTACTGACTGCGATGATACATTAGACACTACCTACCCGGGCGCAGATGAACTTTGTGATGAACTAGACAATGACTGCGATACAAGTACCGACGAAGACTTTGTAGAGCTTGAAGCTGAGTGTTTCTTAGGTGTTGGAGCTTGTAGACAGAGTGGCGTATTCATTTGCTCAGAAGATGGTGCGGAAACTATTTGTAATGCTAAACCTAAACAACCACAGACAGAAGACTGTGCTACTACGTACGATGATGATTGTGACGGAACGGCTAATGAAGACTGTGAGTGTGTACCGCTAGTGCTACAACAATGCGGGACAACTGACGTAGGTCTTTGTGAATATGGTGAGCAGCTATGTAAGCCTGATGGAACTTGGGCAGCCTGTCAGAATGCAGTTGAATCTGTTGATGAAATCTGCGACGGAGATGATAATGATTGTGATGGATTCACTGACGAAGGATTACTTCATACCTATTATGTTGATTCAGATGGTGATAGCTACGGTACGACTAGTTCAATAGAAGCTTGTTCAATAACTGCTGGCTATGCTGAAGTTTCAGGCGATTGTGACGATGCAAAAGATATTGTGAATCCTGGAGAAGAAGAGGGCTGCGACGGCCTTGATAATAACTGCGACGGCAGGGTCGACGAAGGATTCATTGACACTGATGCAGATGGAGATGCAGATTGTATTGACACTGATGATGATAACGATGGGGATTTAGATACAAACGATTGTAAGCCATTAGATTCAACAGTCTATCATGGAGCAACCGAAATCTGCGATGGAAAAGATAATAACTGTAACAATGATGTTGATGAGGGCTTACTTATAGACTATCACCCAGATTCTGATGGAGACACATATGGAGATCCAAACTTCGCTGAATGGGCATGTAGTGCACCAGCAGGATACGTTGAGAGCAATACTGACTGTGACGATACAGATCCTGAAATTCACATAAGAGCAACCGAGAGCTGTGACGGAGTAGATAATAATTGTAATGATCAAATCGATGAAAGCTTTACAGATACAGATACAGATGGCGATGCTGACTGCATAGATACTGATGATGATAACGATGGATACCTTGATACGGAAGATTGTAAGCCACTAGACGCTACGATCCATCCAGGAGCTACTGAAATCTGCGACGGAGTGGACCAAGATTGTGACGGCGAGATCGATGAAGGCGTAAAGACTACTTATTATCATGATGGTGATCGAGATGGATATGGTGACTTAGATGATACAACTCAGGCGTGTACTAAACCCGATAACTACTTCTTAGATAATACTGACTGCGACGACACTGATGATAATATACATCCAGGCGCAACCGAGACCTGTGATGGAGCGGACCAAGACTGTAACGGTCTAGTAGACGACGACGCAACAGATATGAGTACCTATTACCTTGATGCAGATGGTGATGGATACGGTATTGCTCAGAGCACGCAAGCATGTACTTTACCTGCAGGATACGCCAATGTTGCTGATGACTGTGATGATACTGAAGAAACCGTCAATCCCGGAAGAACTGAAATCTGCGACGGCCTTGATAATAACTGCGACACCGTTGTTGACGAGGGATACGTTGATACGGACAATGATGGTGAGAAGGATTGTTTAGATGATGACGATGACGGCGACGGCGACCTAGACACAACAGATTGTAAGCCACTAGACGCTACGATCCATGCCGGAGCTGAAGAAATCTGTGGAAACAATATCGATGAGGACTGTGATGGACAAGATGAAGTGTGTTATGAGTTGCAAGATGCAGATGGAGATACCTTCAAAGAAGATGTAGATTGTGATGATAATAATGATAAGGTCTATCCTGGCGCAACAGAGTTATGCGATGGATTAGATAATGATTGTGATGATCCACCTCAGATTGATGAGAACTGGGATGTTGGAGAGATCTGTTATTCAACTGGAGATGGTGCCTGTAGAACGGAAGGCGTTAAGGTTTGTGATACAGAGTATAGGACTAAATGTAATGCAGTAGATGGTACTCCAACAACCGAGATATGTATTAATGGAATCGATGAAGACTGTGACGGAACCGCAGACGACGGTTGTCAATGTACGCCTAATGATAAACAGCAGTGTGGTTCTACAGATGTTGGTGAATGTGAATACGGTGAACAGACTTGCGCTGCAAACGGCATATGGGGTTCGTGTATTGGCGCAACCGAGCCAGTAGCAGAAGTATGTAATAATAATCGCGATGAAGATTGTGATGGAACACCTGACAACGGCTGTGATTCAGAATGTCCAATCGGTGATGTAAATGGAGACTGTAGCCTAACTGTTAGCGATTTAATTGTGATCGCAAATAATATTCTAAATCCAGATCAGTATGATGAATGCAATGATATAAATATATGTGATGCTAATGAGGATAATCAAGTAACGGTTAGCGATCTAATCATGTTCGCAAACATAATCCTTGGAGGGGGTGGCTGATGAAACAACTGAAAATTAGTCTGTTGATAATTCCTTTGCTACTGCTTGCTAGCGTCTCAGCACTTACAATATCTTGCCAAGATGTAGTCTATGATGGTTCTACGTCAAGTGTAACTGTCCCACTTTACATCGATGCTGACGCAGAAGTTGCGGGATTCCAGTTTGACCTATCTTTTTCTGAGACGATTATTGACTACCAAACGTTTACCAAAGTACCTGCAAAGTTAGATGTTGACCCTTCAATTACAGACAGAGGTTCATCTATTTTTGCATTAGCTTGGACGTTTCCACCAAGAGACGTTATTTTAGGTAACGGAAACATTGCAAATATACAGTTTACACCTGTAAGTGTTGGAACATCTTATATTGGTTTCTCAAATGAAGACGTTTCTGACTTAGATGGACAGATACCAGCTACATTTATAGATTGTAATGTAGAGATTCAAGCACTACCTTCGTCAGAGTGTACCGTAAACTCTGAGTGTGATGATAATCTTTTCTGTACAAATGATGCGTGCCTAATTGATTCTTGTGTATATACACCAAAAAACATTGATGATAGTAATTCATGTACTTTAGATGTATGTGACGAAATACTTGATGCTGAGACCCATGATTTAATACTAACCTGTACTGACGCAGACGGATGTTGTCCAGATGCATGTGATTCAACTACAGATTCTGACTGTGTAGGTTCATGTACGGTTGATTCAGAATGTCTTGATGGCCTATGGTGTAATGGTCAAGAGTACTGTAATGGTGATGTTTGCGCGTCACGAAGTGCTCCAAACTGTGGAAAAGATGCCACATGTGTTGATGGAACATGTAATGAGTTAGCAGATCTAACTGATAACGCCGGTACATGTGACTATGATACAGACTCTTGCGAGTGCGATGTTGTTGATGATCCTGCCTGTGACGATGGCGATGAATGTACTACTGATAGTTGTAGTCTTCCATTAACTAATGGCGATGGCACCTGTCAGCATGCTGTTATCGATAGCTGTGCGCCATGTGTAGATTTAGATGGAGATGGATATGGTGAAGGTGCGGGATGTACTGGTGCAGATTGCGATGACGATGACGTTGACGTACATCCAGGAGCTACTGAAATCTGCGACGATGAAATTGATAATGATTGTGTAGGTGGTGATGCTGTATGTCCTGAAGAGCTACCAAATATAGAAGCAACTGACTTTAGATTAAGTGGGCTGCGACGATTAAACCAAGAACTTAACCTCATAACCATTCTTTCAAATACAGGTACGGCTGACGCAGGTGGTTTTGATATAACATATACTGCGATCGACCCTGGTTACTCATTTATAGATATGATTTTAGTTGGTACATACACAAATATCGAAGAGATCGGTGGCATCTATGTAGAGAGTTTAGTGAAAGACACAGTAGACTACGAAGCTTCATTTACGTGGGATGTCGATATATATGGGGAATATGATATATGTTCATACGCAGATCAATTACAGGCAGTTCAAGAAGAAGGCGAGATCTGGGATGATATGTTCCGTGGACAAGAAGATAATGTCGCCTGCTACGCAGATCTAAATGGCGAATATCTCGAGATATGGCAATGTATTGAAGATACTGAATGTAGTGTTGATGATGCACCTGCGTCCGAGTGGGGCGCATGCGTTGGTTTTACAGATAACTGCGACACTACAGGATTACAAGAACGAACGATATATACGCCTTTGTGCGAATTAAGCACACATACATGTGGTTATTCTGAAGAAGTCGAGTCGCAAGAGTGTACGCGAACCATCACACCAGTACCTGAGGTGTGTGATAATATCATTGATGATGATTGTAATGGTGCTGCTGACGAACTTGACCCTACTTGTGTCGATGCATGCACAACTCTAGCTGAATGTGATGATGACGATCCATGTAATGGTGCAGAAACCTGTACAGATGGAGCCTGCGTGCCCGGAACGCCAATGGTTTGCGATGATGATTTATTCTGTACAGGTATAGAAACTTGTGACGTTGCTCAAGGTGGATGTGTAGCTGGAACTCCACCAGATTGTAGTGATGACAATACATGCACAGTTGATAGCTGTAATGAGACTACTGATCAGTGTGATATTGATGCAACTGGATGCACATGTACGGTAGATGCTGATTGTGGAGTTTCTGATGGCTGTACTACTAATACATGTAATGCTGCAGGACTATGTGATACGCCTATCGTGGAAGTAGATGATACTGAATGTGATGATGATCTTTTCTGTACAATAAATGATCGATGCCTATCAGGTGTATGTGAATCTGATCCTGTAGATGTCGAAGACCCTATAGCATGTACTGATGATTATTGTGATGAAGCAAGTCGTACTATATGGCATAGAACAAATAGAACCGCCTGTGACGATGGAAGTGTTTGTACGGTGGACATATGTCATTCAACCAATGATTTTGAACGTTTCCCGGGTGGATGTGAGAACAGGCCTGCAGAATGTACTGACGATGACGGCTGTTGTCCTGCAGCATGTACTACTGCTACAGATTCTGACTGCCTAGAGAATTGTGATGATGGTATTTGTTCTGCTGAAGAGAATTGTCTAAACTGTGAAGCTGATTGTGGATGTGGTGATGGACAAGACTGTGGAAGTAATGGATTATGCATCGTTCTTGACTGTGAGCCTAGTTGTACTGGAAAAACCTGCGGACCTGATGGATGTGGAGGTAGTTGCGGAACCTGTACAGGTAACGATACATGTAGTTCAGGTGTATGTACCTCTTGTACTGATACTTGTGATAGTCTTAATCTCGAATGTGGAACTTGGGTAATCTGTGGAAATAGTACTTCGTGTGGTGGTTGTGATAATGATGATTATTCATGTAATAACCAAGGTACATGTGAACGTACAAACCGACGAAGGGGGTCTACGCAAGTATTCCAGCAATATACATATAGCTATCAATGTAATGATTCAACAGACAATGACAATGACGGATTTGTTGACCTGAAGGATACAGATTGCGACTCACCATCAGATGATAGTGAATATTATCAACCTAAACCAAACCCAGGACAGTGGAATTTACCGTTACCACGAGACTCAAGTCCACCACCTGTAATCGAGCGAGCAGTATGTGGTGATGACTTTTGCTCACCTACAGAGACTGCAGATAGTTGCGCATTAGATTGTAAGAAGTCGAATATTATATGGTTCGGTGTAGTTGGCATATTATTCGCCATATTTGTATTTATCTTGTTTAGACACTATCGATCACGTACTGTCAAGCCAACTAACTTTGATGTAGACACACAATTGGAGCAAAAACCAGTTCAAACTGCCCCTAAAACACATGTAAACCCCACTCTAGCAGCATATATTCAGCGAGAAAGAGGTGCGGGATTCCATAATACAAAGATACGTGAGATACTTATCAAGAAAGGGTGGAAAGCTTCGGACGTAGACGCAGCACTTCGAAACGTTTAATCACAGTACCTTTTAGTCTAAGCAAAGCTTAGCCAATAAGTCGTCCTTCGGAAGCCTTATAAACATAGATTTGCCTCTTATTAACATAAACACGAAGAGCAAGGTCAATGCTTACTCACGTTCACGAGCTCCTTTTGGAGCAACTCAATCAATTAAAAAACCTGAAAAACGACGAGATAATCGTTGTTGAAGGAAAAAACGATATGCGAGCGCTAAGAAAGCTCGGAATTGATTCTAGCATCTTCTTGTTAAATAACAGATACAAAAGTCTGGTTGAAAGATCAGAATCACTAGCAAAATCCAGCCGAGTAATACTCCTGCTGGATACAGATCAGAAAGGTCAAGAACTAACAAAACAAATGCAAAATCATCTTAAAGATCAAGGTGTTCACGTGAACACCAAACTTGGAAAAACCTTACTACGAACGGCAGGTTGCCGCACAGTAGAGAGTTTAGCTAGCGTTCTGAATAAGACTGGATAGTATCTAGGAAATTGAAAATGGGAAAAATAAGTCCAGTATCAATAAAATACAATATATCAGCGAATATTTCGCTTACAGGTGTTGCAGACAGACCCGATGTAATCGGAGCTGTTTTCGGTCAGACCGAAGGTCTACTTGGCTCAGAATTAGAGTTGAGAGAGCTGCAAAAAACAGGCAAGATAGGCCGTATAGAAGTTAATCTGAGAAATCAGGGTGGAAAATCAGACGGAACTATAGTTATTCCATCAAGTATGGGAAAATCTGAAACAGCAATTATTGCTGCAGCTATAGAGACAATAGATAGAGTTGGCCCATGTAACGCTCGGATTAAAGTTAATGAAATTCAAGATGTAAGAGTCTCAAAAAGAGATTTTATTCTGAAGAGAGCAGAAGAGCTATTAAGAGAGTTAGTTCAGACACTCCCAGATTCAACAGAGTTCACAAATAAGGTAACTCAGACAGTTAGAACCATGGAAGTTAATGACTATGGTAAGGATAAGTTACCTGCAGGACCTATGATTGACGGTTCTGACGATATAATCGTTGTTGAAGGAAGAGCTGACGTTATAACCTTACTAAAGTACGGTATGCGAAACGCTATATCCCTTAATGGAAAAGACTCTACTGGAACGCTTACTAACCTGATGCGCCAGAAGGTAGTCACACTTTTTGTTGATGGCGACCGTGGTGGAGATCTAGTTATTAAGAAACTAGCCGGTATGGCAGACATTGACTTTGTAGTCAAGGCTCCAGATGGAAAAGAGGTAGAAGAGCTAACTCTCAAAGAGATTCAGAAGGCACTTCGCGGTAAGCAAGGTTGGGATGATTACGCAAATGAGCACGACATTTCAGAAAGTAAACCTACTAGATCAACTAGCAGATCAACTAGCAGATCAACTAGCGGAACTTCAACTAGAACAACCGGTCGAGCAACAAGTAGAACCTCAACTCGAGCACCTACTAGATCAACTAGCTCAAGATATTCTAGAGATAGACCTCAAACAAGTAGATCTAGAACATCTGAAGATACCTTTGTTGAAAAGCATAAAGATGCAATAAAGGGACTAGCTGACGATCTGATAGGTACACGTGGAGCCTATGTGCTTGACGATGGCTTGAATATCTTGGGAAAGGTTCCGGTTAAGGAACTTGACGAGACACTAAACGACATCAGTGAGAATGTTTTCGCAATTATAATGGACGGAACCGTTAACTCAGCTTTAGCTGAAACTATTGACAAGAAGCGAGTTAAGTACGTCATTACAAAGAGCGATAAAAACGAGTCGGTTAGAGGCAAAGTTATACTTTTCAAAGAGCTTTAAGCTCTTTGAACTCTTTCTTTATTTCTTTTAGAATATCATCTACTAGTCGTACCTTTCGAGGTAGGTCAACATATAGCTTACCTTTACTTGTTTTTATAGCATAATTCTTCCATTCTTTTCTAAAAGCCGTACAATGTTCGGTTAGATTAGCTGGAGGACCCCAATGTCTAAAGCTAGTAGATAGTATCTTCGGGTCAAGATAGAACCACAGTAAGGCAGGACCTTTCTTATCCCAGTACCAGCTCTTTTTTACAATCTTAAAATCAAAGTTTTCTAAAAGCCGTTCAATATCTTCAAAAGTCTTAAGAATCTTACAACCCGCAACGTCGATCGTTGTATCTTGATCAGGTTGCACTTCGAACAGAAGTAAACGATTCTTACTTTTCCAACCTTTAATCTGGATAGCAGTAACCTTCTTTTCAACAAAGAAGCTAGGTCTTGGGTCTGCTAAAAAGCGTTGACATAACTTCTTAAGGTCTTTAAATTTCTCGTCAGATAGAGCAGCAGCAGCGTTTCGTTCTGGCTGAATTGGGTCAACAAGAATAATTGGGCTTACAAGCTTAGACTCATTCATAAGTAACATAAGCTGTTTTTCGTTCATATACGCATGCTCTGGATCTATAATCACGCGATCTCGCCACTTGCTGATTGCACGTACTAGCTTTAGAAATCCACCATGATGAATCGTCATAACCTCAATAACATGCCCAGAGATTCCTCGAATAAACGACTCAGCCCCGTATAGATTGTTAGCCTTGAAAAAGTGCTTTGCTAGGCGGATATCATTACTAAGATTTAGCTGACGAGTTCGCTTTGATAGCCAGATAAAATGAAGTGGAGAGACATCTGTGATATTTAGCATCATCTTAGGGTTGCTGATCTTAAGAACTGGGATGATTTCAATATCATAGCCTTGGTAGCGCGTCTGGAAGTAGTCTCGAGACCCATGCAGCAACCTATATTCTTTGAAACAGCTTTTAACTATTTTCTCAGCAAATGTAGCTAGTTGATCACTCTGAGTTTTATACTTCTGATAGTCAAAACGTAAGAAACAGTCAATATCATGTATGCCTGGAAGCCAGGTGTTTTTTGCAACAGAACCACCAACAACTAGTTCAGCACCATACTTGCTTGCTTTTTCATTAACTATCTGAATAATTTCTTGGGCTGCTGAGCTGACTTTTCTTAGCTCATCCGGAGTAGGTGTAACAAGTTTCCTAGCAGAATCCAACACATGATTATACTTCATATATAATCTATATGCTGTAGAATTATAAAAGTTCCCGAAGAACTACGCAGTAGACTTGCTTAAATGAGTAATGTGGTTAAAATGGTCTTTAACTTTAATAAATGCGACTAGATCATTTAATTCAGAATAAACTGACTCACCTTTTTCTGCCTTTTTTACGTGAGGTAATATTCTAGTGCCAAATCCTAACAATACATCACTGGCGTTCTTTTTGTGAGCTTCAGATATGTCAGGGTTTTCACTAACCATCATTCCAATCAATGCACTCGTAGTATATGGATTTGCGCCAATTTGGTTTAACATACTTTTAGCTTCTTCGATCCGGTTAGGATCGCTTAGTGCATGAACCAAGAATCGTATATTTGAGCGAATCATTTTTTTCTCACTAGGTTCGTGTAACTCAAAGAAGTGCGTAGCAGTCTCTAACGCACTTATAGCTACCTGACGCATTGTTTCAGGTGAGTATATGAGTGGATCACCAATATATGTACTATCATCTGTCATAGTACTACTTCAAAATAACCGTTTAAAAGCTTAACGGTCCCAGAATTTCAATAAATCCTTCTGCCCAGAGTCATTTCCATGCCGGAATAGTGACGGTGCATGTCGTTCTATTAGTTCATGGCTTCGGATCTTTTCTAACTCAACGATCTGTCTTAGTCTAAGTACATCGATTATATTCTTGTTGTGGAAATTTCGTAATACGTCGGATAACTTTTCACCAGCTAGCATAGCAGGTAAGATAACATAGTCTGCGCCATCTTCATACAGCTTAAGTGCCTCATCAGTACTTGCTGCAACACTAAAGAACAAAGCATTTTGACTGTGCTGCTTTAGGTTACGTATAATTGCACGATTGGTTATGTGACTTGGTATTGTAGATATGATCGCGTATGCTTGGCCAAGATCAAGTCTTTCAAGTATCTCTGGATCTTCAGCATCACCACAGATACAGTTTATGTCTCTAGCAATCAAACCCTGTATAATATCAGGGTTATAATCTACAACAACGATCCGTTTTCCTAATTCATGAACTGCCTCGACGATCTTTCGTCCAGTGTGATCTGCTCCAAAGACTACAATATGATCCTCTAACTTTCCAGGTATGTGACTCAGATCGTGTGCAGATTTTTGGTTAAAGAAAAACAATATGTGACCGATCTTATGATAGATTATATCATCATATTTTATTAGATAGGTGGTTAGAAGCATAGTAATTGCAGTTAGTATAATTGCAATAGATAGTATGTTATCAGATATCTGACCTATCAAGACCCCTTGCATAGCAAGAATGATAGAGAACTCACTAACCTGTGCTAGACCGAAGCCAGATAGGAAAGAGGTTCTTCGAGCGTATTGTTTTAGGCTAGCAAGTGCACCAATAATCAAAGGTTTTCCAAGCAGAACAATAAGTAAGAATACAATTATTGGAATAACTAGTGATCGGTCAAGCGTAGGTACAATCTGAATACCAATTGCTACAAAGAAGATCGTGACAAAGAAATCTCTAATCGGCTTAACTCGTCCGATGATCTCAATGTTATACGGGAAGTTTGCTAGAGCAACTCCTGCGATAAACGCTCCAATGGCAATGGAGAAACCAAGATACGCTGCAGCTCCAGAAAAGACAAAACACCATGCTAACGCAAACATAAACAATAGTTCCTGAGATTCAGCAACTTTCTTGAAAAAGAGTGGAAGAATATACTTTGCAGATAGAAGCGCAGTAAGTACTAGACTAATACCCATAAGGCCCAACTTGGCAAAGCTCATAGCTGAAACATCTGTGTTCAGTAAGAGCGTCAGAGCTATAATAACAATGACATCCTGAACTAGAAGTATGCCTAACATTATTCGACCATGCAAGGTGTCTAGCTCACGGCTGTCTGATAACATCTTGATTACGACGAGAGTACTACTAAACGCTAGAATTAGACCTAGGTATAGGCTCTCAATGGTTGAAAATCCAAAGAAGCGAGAGACTAAGAATCCAATTCCAGTAACTAACCCAACCTCACCCAATCCAATGAGCGAAGCACTTCCACCTACTTTTTTTAGTCGTTCAACGCTTAGCTCAAGCCCAACAACAAACAACAATAGTGCAATACCTAACTCTCCAATGTTCTTTACAAAATCAATGTCATGAATCAACTTTAATCCAAAAGGTCCTATGATGATACCGCCGATAATATATGCTAGAATCGCTGGCTGTCTAAGGAACTTTGCGATTATGCCGATTGTGGCAGCTATTATGATTATAATCGATATGTCAAACAAGACTGGATCCATATAGATCTATATGCTCGTCTGTATAAATAATTTCTTGTTTTCTCAAGTATACTATTAATTAAAAACCAACATCGAGAGGTAATGCCATGCGAGATAAAGTACTCTCTCTTCTCAAACAGCACGGACCAATGTTGCCGGTGGAGATCGGAAGCAAGTTAGGTATAGATAGTTTCATGGCCAAAGCCTTCCTGGCAGATCTTGTTGAGTCTGGAGAGGTAAAGATTAGTAAAGAGAAGCTAGCAGAGTCTAATATGTATTACCTTCCAGGTCAAGATAGTCAGGTACAGGTGAAAATGTCGCAGATAACTGTTGATCACAATAAGACTGCAAGAACCTACGGCGTTCCGACGGTTAGCGCAGACCCTAAACTACAGGCTAAACGAGATGCCTTTACTCAAAGGCTTCGTGAGATTGAAGAAGCAGAGCTTAAGAGACGGGCTAAATCTGTTAGTCAACCACCACCTTCAAGATCAATATCAAGACCTACACCTCGACAGGTAGTAATGCCTATCGCAGCACCTCAACCACGACCTACACCAATACAGAGACCTTCACTCGCACCCGTTAAAGCACCAATATCTAAATCAATGCCACCACCTCCAATGCTTGATAAGGCTGCTGAGACTGCATACGAACCTGAAGCAAAACGGACATTCTTAGATCAGGCAATGGACTGGCTTCGTATGGAAGGGACTGAGATCATCGAGGAGCTTAGCTCTAAGAAGAATGAGATGGAGTTGATTGTTAATGTGTATACTGATTTTGGTAAGGTCAACTTCTATATGAAGATTAAGAATAAGAAGTCCATAACTGAGGCAGATCTTATGGCGATCTATGCAGGAGCAATGGAGAATAAGTGCCCAGCTGTACTCGTAACGAACGGTAATCTAGCTAAGTCCGCAGAAGCCTTTCTTGATGAGAAGGGCTGGATCATTAAAGTTAAGAAACTCTAGCAAACCTTAAATTATAGCTTAGATTATACACATTATGAAGATCAAACCACACATTACACATTCTACGTTTGTATTTTTTGCGTTCGTCTTTATTATAAGTGTAATATCCATATACGCACCCGTAATCGGCATAAAAATTGATTATAAGATGATATTTTCAGCAACATCTTTGCTATTTGGTATTCTGGCAGGGTTCTCCATATCAATATTGTGGGGTAGACAGGAGACTGTTCGTGGCGTGTTAAATTCTGAAACCGCAATTCTTTATTCTATATATTTTAGGTCAGCAATTTTAGGTGAGAAAGTACAGAAAAAGCTTGCAGAGCTTATTGATAAGTATTTAATTACAACGTTAGAATGCCCTTTGCATATGTTCGAGACATCTCGCGATGACTTTGTTAGTATATATACATACATTCGTGAGTTAAAGGTAAATGAGGTGTTGTTTTGGCATCGAAATAAGATATTAGAGTGGTTAGAAAAAGACTTCAAGAATCGAGTTAATACAACGTTTCATGCTAAAACCATGCTTGTTCCTTATCTTAGTTACTCTGTCTTTCTGCTTGGATCAATGCTTTTAGGTTTAATCATATATATGCGTGAGCCAACAATGACTTCAAAAGTCATTACAATAATGTTGAGCTCAGTAGTTTTCTTAGTAATGCTTCTAATCCGCGATCTCAATCAGATGAAACTTTGGGAGAATATCTTCATTGAGGTAGGAGTTAATCAGATTTTTGATGTGCTTGGAAAGAAACGCTTCTACAACCAGACTTTACTGAAGTTACATTACCAGGAGCCAAAACCTGGAGAGACCTACCGTACCATCGTAAACGGCAAAATGATAGAGAAAACAGCTCCAGCAAAATAGTTCTGATAGGTAGTCTTATAAATTAAAGTTCTGAATTCTAGCTATAGCGGGATGGGGCAGTCTGGAGTGCCCGTCGGGCTCATAACCCGAAGGTCGTTGGTTCAAATCCATCTCCCGCTATTTTGTGTTTATTTAGTATAGAATAGCCTAAGCTATCTTATATTAACTATGTTTAGTTGTGAAGCCACCGTTCTCGAACGTAATTAACACACATTAAAATCGTTATAGACATAACGTAGGATTATAATACGTAGTTTGTACTTAAAACTACTGGTTAATGGTGTTAAGCTAGTACTATTATAGACATAACCTAGTATTATTATGGATATAACGTAGTACTAAAAACATAACCTTTATATATACTATATTGTACGTATAAACATCTCTTGGGTAGGGTGTAATTGAGCGAGGAAAGTGGGTAGTCTCTAGATGGTTCGGGTCAGTGTAGCTAAAGGTAAAAAAAGGGGAGCGGGAAAGCGCTCTTTCTCAAAAATACGTAAATTATTACTTGTTAGCCTCGCAGCAGGCCCAAAAAACTTAAATGAACTCTCAAAAATTTCTAAGGTAAACTGGCGCACCACGCGCAACCACATCGCTTTTTTAGTTGGCATGGGATATGTCAAGGAAATTTTCACTAGCCCACAAGTACGCATCTTTGAAATAACAAAGCATGGTATGGAGGGGCTAGCTAGAAATGCAGTCTAAGGTCTCTCAGTTTGCTTTCATTATAGCGTTTATCATAGTTCTTCTATCCTTAACTACCCAAGTTGATTTAAGCGGAACAGTTACTGGAAAAACCACCGCCGGCGTAGCAGATGACTACGAGCACAGCCTAGAGATTACCGCAGACACAAGTTCTGAGATTATAACCCAAGAGATAGTCTTTGACCAATACAAACCCGACACCTGTGCAGAAGGAATAGCTATCTACACCGGATCTGGCGATGAGGTCTCATTTGAGACCTCTGATGACCAGTATAACGAGACATCTTGCCTTAGCACCATAATTTCATTTTCTAACAGTATCTACCACGAACCTGTTGAAGAAGAACCTTCTACCGAACCAGAAGATCCTACCTATGCGATACCTGAACCTGAAGAACCTGTAGACGACCCTGCGCCAACCGAACCTGAAGAACCTGAATACTCAACACCTGAAACCCAACCTGAAGCATCTGAGGAAGCTGTAGCGGAAACAGGCGAGACTGAGTCAGAATCTGACCCACTGAGCGAACAAAGTTCGCGCGGCCTTTCTGAGCAAAGCTCAGATCGGGAATCCGAACCATCTGGAGACGATACCCAAACTCAGTCTGAGCCTGCCTCAGAACCAGTTCCTTCTGAAGAACCAACTCCCGAGTCAATACCTGAACCTGAATTTGGAATCACTGGAGCAGTTTCTGGAATGCCTGAAGGTGAGCAGACCATGACCTATTACATCTTCTATGGTAAGATCGTAGAAGCACCTGTTGAAGAACCAACTAACGAAACAGAAGAAGAGCCAAACGAGACTGTAGACGAACCCGTTAATGAGACTAACGAAACAATCAATGAAACAATCAATGAGACTGTTAATGAAACAATACAGCCAATAAATGCGACCATTAACGAGACAGTTGAACCAATATCAAATGTTACAGCCCGAGTTCGAACAATTCAGTCAAATGTAACGATTTTCCAGCCAGTTATTTGGCAACAATTTATTGAGCCTGACCAAGATACAGAAACTTTGGAATTTGAAGTTCCAGAGCCAGCAACCAATATTAAAGTAACAAAAATCAAAGAAACTGGCGAAGAGCACATTATTCCAGATGAGCATTTAGAAGGTGTTGATTTAGAAGATTTAGATGAATTTACTATTGCAGCTAACCCTGTGGAAGGGGAACCAACACCCGAAGAAACAACACCCGAACATGTAAATGAAACAGTTGAACCTGAAGAGATAATAAATCCCGAATTCTCAATTACAGGTGCAGTAACCTCTGAAGCACTTCGAGAACAGGCAATTGCATTCTGGAACTTGTTCCTGAACTTATTTAGAGGAGGAATCACTGGATTTGTAGTATCTGAACCACAAACAGAACTACTTGAAGTTCCAAATAAAACAATCACAATTAATGAAAATATAACTCCGCAAGATGAAATTGTAATTGAATACGAAACTCCTGCTCCAATCACAACTGAAGAACAAACCTCCTTTGGAAAAAGAGTAGTTGTTTCTTCAGATATCCACTATGAAAATGTTCTAACTTACACTAATATTGAACAGCAGGTATCTGAATCAGCAATCAAGCTTTACTGGCTTAAAGAGACGCAAAGCTTTGATAATGAAACCAACGAAACAACAACATTTGTAGATCGAACCGATGTTACTAATGATCTTGAGATCGAGCTATGGAAGTTAGATACTGATGGAGATGGTAGGATAGACTACCTTGAATGGATTACCCCTCACCTTTCAAACGAGACTTTTGAAATTGAATTAACCATACTAACTGTTCAGAGCTACCCTGCATTACACGGTAACTGGACAGTTGATTTCAACACAACTGGAACCGCAAATCTAACAATTCAGGCAACAAATGGAACAACTTGGAGTGATGAATATAATGAAAGTGTTGATTTAGAGTTCTTGAACCTAACCTGTGGAAATGAATCTGTGAACTACTCTTGGATTAATGATACTGTTTTTGTTGAAGATTATTCTTGTAATGAAACTGGTTTTGAGATTAGTAGCCCACACACGCACGGCGTACACACAATAAGATTCCAATTTGGAGATCAAGTAGCATATGCATACAATAGTGTTACTTTAAATGAATTTAATTATCACTTTGATGGATCTCCACCGAATTCTGTAGATAATGTACAGGATGTCTATCTATCAGGTGATTTGTTATATATAACTTCAACAGATGATGATGAAGTTTCCATACTTAATGTCTCAGACCCAACAAGCATAGCTGCTTTAGATGGTTATGTTGATACAGCTTATTCATTTTCAGTAGAGCAGGTTCATGAGGTAATGGTCATCGGAGACTTACTTTATACAATTAGTGTTGCTGATGACAATTTTAATATACTTAATGTCTCAGACCCAACAGCAATATCTACCACTGGCGGTGGTTCTTATTTAGATAATAGTGCAGACGGTTCTATAGATAATCCTTTGGGTATGGATATAGTAGGTGATTTAGCATATGTAACATCTGCTGCAGATGATTGTCTGACGATTATAAATGTTTCAAACCCTACTACAGTAGTTGGTGGAACGGGAGATATTGGTAGTCTTTGTGATAGTACTAACTTAAACACTGCCAATGAAGTAGTAGTCTCAGGAGATTACGCATATGTTGCTGCGGCTGGAGGAGGTTCCCAAGGTTTAGCTATTATAAATGTCTCAGACCCAACAAGTCCTACGCACGTCGCACAGTATACAAATGCAACAGAACCATTAAACACGCACTCTCCGTATGCTCTGGATGTATATGGAGACTATGTTTTCTTAGGTGCATATAGTGATGGATTTAGTGGAATAGTTGTAATTGATGTTTCAGATCCAGAAAATCCAAATGCAGTAGCATCATATAAAGATGAGGATGGACCAGATTCAATCGATGGACCAATGGATGTTCAAGTATCTGGTCAAGGTAATTATCTGTATGTAGCAAGTTATCTAGACGCTTGTTTTACTATCCTTGATATATCTGACCCAGCAACACCAACTGCGGTAGCTAGTTACTGTAATACTACGACAATCGCTGGCGCGTATGATATAGCGATTTCAACAGATACTGAAACCGCATTTATCGCTGGCTCGACTGCGAGTTCAGGTGTAGTATCTTTTGTAAATATTACAGGTTATTCTGAAACAACTGCTGGGCCACCATCAATGTCTTCAGCAAGTATATTACCGGCAGTACCAAAAACATCAGATGATTTGCAAGGTTCCTGCCTAGCAACAGATAATAATGATACAGTTACTTATTACTATGAATGGTTTAAAGATGATATATCAGATAGCAGTGGAAGTAGTGTAGGTCATGCTCCTGGAAGCGCAGTTAATTTAGATAACATAAGTGCTGCAAGTACTTCAGATAATGAAGAATGGATCTTTTCCTGTCTTGCTGATGATGGTGCAGATAATTCTAGCTGGATGAATAGTAGCACTGCAACAGTGGGTAATATACCTCCAGGAGATTTTACCGCAGTTACATTAGCATCCTCTTCAGGCGCTAATTTATTTTCTGACAATCTTTCAGTTACATGGACAGAAAGCACCGATAATAATGGAGATACAGTCTATAACATCACTGACTGGAGATTAAACGGATCCTCAATAGCTGTCCTCAACATGCCATTTGAATCCAACAGAAGCGGACAAGCTGGCGCAATAGTTAGAGATTATTCAACTCAAAACACAAATGGAACCTTTTCTGGATTTGATTGGGATGCAGATTCTGGTTGGCGAAATGACACGTGGTGCGCAGTTGGAGGCTGTTATGAATTTGACGGAACAGATAATTACATCTCTCTGCCAAACAACGCTTTTGATGAATATACACAGGGAACTATTCTTTTATGGGTATATCCAACAGACCTAAGTGCAACCGGATGCATGTATTCATATGGAGATGATTTTAATGATGCGAAATTTATTAACTTTGCGAGTCAATCATCTGGAAAAGTTAGGTTAGCTTTGAGAGAGGACACAAGTGCAAATGACGTACTAATGGATAGTGATAATAATGTACTAAGCCAAGACATGTGGAATCACGTTGCAGTAACTAACAATGGAAGTACGTGGATTATGTACATAAATGGAACTGAAGTACCCTTCACGGTGACTGAAGAAGGAACTGCTACAGAGGGAATGTGGTTTGATGATATTGCTCCTTCTGCAGAACGTTCTTGCATAGGCGCACTATGTAGAGATGATGATAGAACTTTCTTTCAAGGAGGTGTGGACGAATTCCAGATATATAACCGTAGTCTTACTCCTGAACAAATAAGTGAAATATATCAAGCAGGTGTAGCGAATCACTCTATACAGAACCTCAACGCTAATGAAACATCTGCAGATGATGCATGGACAGTTGCAGTTACTCCAAATGATTTGCTAGATGATGGATCAACAAATGTTTCAAATCAATTAGATATACTCGCAGTTAATCTCTGTGCGCCAGCATCTGATGTAGAGCTAACCGCAAACAAAACTTGTGCGAGCTTGCATATCGAATCAGGCATTACTGTAAACACATCAACTTTTGCATATTCAGTTACTGGCGATGTATTTATTAACGGAACATTAAACGCGAGTCAGGGTAAGAACCAGACTTTTAGATCGTTAGATATTAATTCAGGTGGAACCTATCACGAACCTGCAGATACCACAAAAATAACGTCTGAAAATAGTCTTGGATCTGCAGTAGATTGTGATGGTACGTATGTTGGTAACGGTGGATATTTGTTAATAAATACTAATCAGCTAGATACTAATATCGATCTAAAATGTGTGAGTGGAAGCGCGCACGACTTAGAAATTGATCTAACTAATACTGGTTATGATGCAACCGTTAGTGGTGCTGGTACTGGCGGACTGTATCTAACGGGAGATTTGATTATTGATGATGGTGAATTAGATACAGATAATCATATTGTAAATATAACGGGTGAACTATGGATACAGGCTGGCGGATATTTTGATACACGTGGAGATACAGTTGCACACGAATTTGGTGCAATAGATCTCGACAGTAGTGGTTATTTTTATGAAGGCGACGGAAAAATTATAATTGATTCAGAAGCCAGTTCTTACGCAATAGATTGCGATGGTTATTGGGTAGATGACGCCTCAACAACGTCAATCGAGACTAATACCAATACCGCAATGGATATTTACTGTCAGACTACGGGTTATCGTCTGACTAACCTTGATATTAAACTCGGAAGTTCAGCCTATGAGGTTACTACTACCACAACAATGTATATCGGTAAAACCTTGACCATAAAAGAAGGTGCTCTAGATACATCAGTTGGTTATTTTGGCACACATGAACCAATAATTGTTATTGAAGATGGCGGGTTTTTGGATCTGGCTAGCAATAATAATGGTATAAATGTAGAGTCTGTTGATATTCAATCAGGTGGATCTTTTACAGGACCTAATAATATAATCTCAATAAATGCAAGTTCTGGAACCTGCTGGAATAATGCAGGTACATTTACAGCAGCGAGCGCGTCAACAGTTGAGTTTGATGGAGGTTGTACAGTAGTAACTGGTGGAACAGGGACTGGAAATGATTTTGCCAATGTTCAGTTTGATGGAGGAACAACAACTCTAAGCACAAATGGAATTGATGTAGATGGATGGCTATTGTTAAATGGTGGATCATTTGATGCGAATGGCCAAGCAGTAACTGTTGTAGGAGATACCAATGTAACAAGTGGAACACTTACGGGTGGAGCTGGCGCAATGACCTTTGGGTCACTAACTATCGCTTCTGGCCAGACTTATTCAGCAACCAGCGGAACAACCACTATCACAAGCGAAGCAACTTCAGGATATGCGATTAGTCATTTGTCAGGTGGAACTTTGACAGCAAATTCAGGAATAATAAACGTAACAACTTCAGCAACAACTTCACTTGACTTTAGTGGAACAGGAAATCCATATACTATAGAAGTTACTGGCGGAACAAAAGTCTGGCAACAAAATACTGCTCTCGATGGTAATCTAACAGTATCTTCTGGAACATTTAGAGCAAATAGTGCAGCTAAGACTTTAACTGTAACGGGTGATGTTGATGTCACTGGAACGCTAGGAGGTGGATCTCAAACTGCAGCAAACTCTTTCGGCTCACTAACCATAAATTCTGGTGGAACCTATGAAGCTACAAGCGGAACAACCACAATCACTAGCAAGGCAAGTAATGATTATGCTTTAGATAACGATGGAACACTTACACATAATTCAGGAACAGTTAATATAACTACGGGAGCTACAACATATATAGATGTAGTTGAGTCTGGTGGAGTGTATAATCTTGAAGTAGATAGTGGAAATATTGTTTCTTGTGTAAATAGTGCACCAACAATAGCAGGTAACTTAACTGTGTCTTCTGGAACATTTAAGATGGATAGTAGCAGTGCAAGCTTAACTGCAACTGCGGATGTAGATGTTACTGGAACACTTGGCGATGGTTCTGACTCAGGTGCATTTACTTTCGGATCTCTAACTATCAACTCAGGCGGAACATATTCAGCAACCAGCGGAACAACAACAATTACAGGAGAGGCGCCAAGTGGATTTGCTTTAGATAATGATGGAACTTTAACAGCAAATTCAGGATTAATTAATATAACTACTACTGGAAGCACATTTATAGATATTCTTGGAACAGTAGCAGGAAATCCTTATGATTTAGAATATGATTCATCTGGAGGATATTTGACAATATCAGGTAATAATTCTGCTGTAGATAATAATTTAATAATAGATGCAGGACAATTCCGGCCAGGTAATAATGATGATTTTAATGCTACAGGTGATGTAACTGTTGCAGGTGGACAATTATATGATGGCGATGAGACAGGTACAGCTACATTTGGTTCCCTAACAATCAACTCAGGTGGGACATATGATGCTACAAGTGGAACAACAACAATGAAGGGAGACTTTTCAAATGCAGGAATTTTCACGCATAATGATGGAACCGTTACAACAGCAGGAACAGATGTAAATATATCTGGAACTGTTGACCCTGCGTTCTACGACTTAACAATTGGATCTGGAACTGCACACCTTAAGAGCAATATGACTGTAGAAAATGCACTAACTGTTTCAGGAAGCACAGAGGTTGACCTGTATGGCTATAATTATACCTTTGGAACTGCTTCGGCAGCTGGAACAATTGCAAACTCTGGAACTGTTGATGTTGGTACTACAAGTCAAGATATCCAGCTTTACGCAGCTAGTGAATCTTATTACTTTACTGTAACTGGCACAGATATTGACTGGAACGACAAATCTGGAACAAACTGGTATGTCAAATGGGTTGACTATGACCCAAACGTAGATACTGGAACTGGAACCAACCTTAATCTTACATGGGATGGAGATGTTATCTTTGATGGCTTCACTATGCGAAATGGATTTACATTAGATCCACAATCTTATGACTGGACAACTGCGTCGGACACATGGATAGATGGTAAGGTAGTTAGTGGATCTGGATACCATAACCTACACACATTAGTTACTAGCACAAATGCAGATTATACTGCTACAAGCGGGCGGACTCGAGTCTATAATCGAATGAGTGGAAATGGAATCAACTTAGGAGCTAGTGGAACTTTCAACCACAACAACGGTCACATGGAGGTAGCTGGCCAGTCAACGGCACAGGCAATCGTGGTTAGTAATGGCGCAACCTTCTATGACCTGAATATATCAAATACTGCTGGAAGCTATGTCTATCTAAAGTCGAATATTGTGGTTGATAAGGATATGTGGGTAGAATCAGATACTTTTGATTCTATTGGCTATAATGTAGGTGTCTCTGGAGGCGTCTATGTAACTGGTGGCGAATGGAATGCTTCAACTGGAACAAACACTGTTGGAAATTTAACTATTTCATCAGGTGCATCTGTAAACGCTACATCTGGTGTCTTGACGATCAATGGCTCGCTATTCAACAACGCAGGAAGTTTCTATCCAGATAGTGGAACTGTTGCGTTCAATGGCGCATCTACAACCATCATGGGAAACACGGGCTTTTCTGAGCTGCGTATCTCTGGAAATGTAACAGATGATGGCGATTCTAATTACACTGTAATGAATGTCACATCTGTTGGTAATTTTACGTATAATACCAGTAACTATGACTACAATGTAACCTACTATAAAGCAACGGGCGGATATGTAGGTATTGCATCTAGTTCAACTCTTACATCTAATACTACCTATTGGAATGGAACTGCAGATGGAAACAAGCTAACTGCTAATACAACGGGAGCAGCTTACTTTGTAGATGTTATTGAAGCAGGTTCTAACTGGTGGGTTGGTGGCTGGAACAGTGCACCAACAATGACTAGTGCAGATATCCAACCAGATCCAGCATATACAACCAGCGCGTTACTTGGATATTGTAGAGCAGATGATTCAGAGAGTGATAATGTAACTTTCCACTACCAGTGGTACAATAACAGTGTTTCAGTTGAGACGGGATATAATTCAACATCTCTACTGCAGGGAGTGGAGTATGTTATCCACGCTCTGACTAGTGGAAATATCTCAAAAGGTGAAAACTGGACTTTTGCATGTATTGCACAAGATGATTTAGCTAATGCTTCAGCGTGGATAAATGATTCAGTTTTAATCTCAAACACAGTTCCAACAGCTTTCACCTCAGTTGTATTGGCTGCAACAAATACCTCTCTAAACAACACCAATCAGAACCTGACCGTTACCTGGACCGATGGTTCAGACTCAGACTCAGACGCAATATACAACATCACCGACTGGAGACTTAACAGCACATCCATAGCAGTTCTAAACATGCCATTTGATTCCAATAGATCAGGCCAGTCTGGCTCGATTGTCCGAGACTATTCAACTAATACAAATAATGGAACTTTAGAAGGAAATCCGCAAGGGGTCACGGTAGGTAGAATTGGTGGAGCGTATGCTTTTGACGGATCTGGCGATTACATCAATCTAGGCGCAACAAACGCACTTATTGGTAATAATAACCAAAATATAACTGTCTCATTATGGGTGAATACAACAGACACTGTTGCAAAATATGCATTTTCTTTAAAGCGTCAAAGTGGTGCGAATAGTACTCTTTTGAGTGTATGTAGTAATTATGGTAGTGTTGGAACGCTAGGGTTCCTGACGCGAGAATATGATGATTCTGGACATGATTATATGACTTATGATGGGGATTATAATGACGGCAGCTGGCACCATGTTGTTGCAATAGTAGATGGACTAAATCGATACTTGTATATTGATAATGTATTGAGAGGTAGCGATGCCTTAGGTATGCAAGATGTAACGAGTAATACTGATGAAGCAACAATCGGTGGTTTTGGCGCATCTACCACCAGTCTTGATTTTACAGGACACCTTGATGATGTAAAAGTATTCAACCGATCACTGACTCCTGAGCAGATTGATCAGATCTACAACGCAGGACTGGCAGGACATTCAGTCCAGAATATGTCCTTTAACGAGACTGTAGTCAATGATACTTGGACAGTTGCAGTCACACCAAACGACTTGGAATCGGATGGAACTACCACAACATCAAACAGCGTAACAATCATAAACAATGCACCAAGCATATCAACTGTCGACCTTACGCCAGATAGCCCAACAACCGATGACCATCTGACATGTACAGTAACGGGTGGAGCTGATGTGGATGGAGATTCTTTGACATATACATATGACTGGTATGAAGACCAAGTCTTTAATCAATCTTATGTACAATCTGGAGCATCATATGTTCTAAATCGAAGCAACATATCTGCTGGAGAGGTCTGGAACTGTACTGTAACGCCTTGGGATGGCATTGAGAACGGAACGGCTATAACTGATTCAGTTACAGTAGCGCAAGGGTGTATAGTTGACTCAGTTACAGGTAATATTACACTGACTTCCAATCTAGCTTGTTCAACTTTAGATATATATGCAGGTTATGTCTTAGACACAAGCACATACACACTTACTGCAACTGGTGCAACAGAGATCAACGGAACAATAGACGCATCATCTAGCACTGCAGTATCTTTTGCAGCAGTAACTATACAATCTGGAGGAACTTATACTGCCACATCTGCAACAACAACAGTAACGGGTGATGCTGCTAACTCCGGAACATTTACGCACAACAACGGACTTCTGTATAGAACAGATCCATCGGGAGAGTGGAATGGATTTACGGGAACTAACGCTTTCTATAACTTTCAGAACGAAGGTGGATATACTATGGATGGAAATGTTATGCAAATTATTAACCAACTTAGTGGCTCAGAAACATTTAATGTGTATTACAACGGCAAGTTAATTTTAGGAAATGAGTCTCAATCTGGAACGGTAGATATGACTGCAGACACCGACCTCACAACTAACCTAAAGTATAGTAATACTATAATGGCTGCAAGTGAGCTATACCCCGCAATCATAAAAAACGCGTATGTTAATACTTTAAGTGGTTCTGGAACCCTAACTTTAAACAATACAGACTGGCAGTTAGCATTCACAACAGGTGGATATGGAACGGGAACAGTTAAACTTGATGGTGACGCGAAGTTTGACGCATTTACAATAACTGCGGGAGATACATTGGACTTGAATGGGCAGAGAGTCGAGTTTGATGGAGCAATCACAAATTCAGGAAGCATAGATTTAGACGGCGCTTTAGTTTATGTTAATTCAGGTAATCCAAACTGGGATGGCGCAAGCGGTGTTACGGGACAGAGCACATCAGATATTGTGTTCACAGGAACCTTTTCAGCAATGCCTGACGACAGCCACAGAACGATATTTGTAAATACTGCTGGAACAGTTACGCTAAATACAGACTACTTCTTTAATTATGGACAGGTGATTGTCGGAGCAGGAGAGCTAGATACTGGCTCAGACAGAAAGATTGGTTCAGTATCAAGCCCAGTTGATAATCTAACAATCGCGACCGGCGGAACCTTAGACGCACATGCTTCTAATATCGTTGTAGATCAAAACTGGAAAGCTACAGGTGGATTAATTGGAAAATCTGCTTTAGATCTGGATGGTAGTAGTGAAGGGGTTAATGTAACTGATGATGAGAGTCTAGATATTACTACAGCAATTACTGTTGAAGCATGGATAAAGACAGATGATGTAGAAAACAATAACGGAATGATTGTCTGTAATCAGAATCAACCAATTGCTAACGCAGGTTATTTTATATATGCAAGAGGCGTTGACGATACCTTTAATTTTGCTGCATATACTTCAAGCGAAGTAGGTGACGCTAAGTATACTGTAGATTCAAGTGTTAATAGTCGGTGGGTGCATTTAGTTGGAACATACGATGGTTCTAATATACGTTTATATATGGATGGGAAGCTAGTTAATGAAACTGCTCTGACAGGCACAATTAATATATCTTCAAGTAACCTCGGTATTGGATATCGGGATGAAGGTAGTAGTCTAAACTTTGATGGAGCTATTGGAAAAGTTTCTATCTGGAATGGTACATTAACGCAATCAGAGATCCGTTCTAACATGTTTGCAGATTGTGCTGGAAATTCTAATCAATCTACATTAGTTAGTTGTTACCAATTTGACGAAGGAACTGGAACATCTGTAGCTGATTCAATTGGAAGTAATACTGGAACCGCAAGTGGAAGTGGAGTTTGGGCAGGAACACCAACATTTAGCTATGATACATCAACTGTAAACCTGACTGGAACTGGATCACTAATGGTTGCAGACTCGCCAAGCGCCAGAGATTTCTATAATCTAGAAGTTGCACAGTCAGGTAAGACAACAACAATCTCTCCAATTGGATCTGGTGTTAATCATGATATATATGGAAAGTTCACAGCCGGAGCAGGAACGCTATCTGTTTCAAACAATGGTAGGTTAGTTATTGGTGGAAGTGATGCACCGGTAGATGAAGGAGCTACGTTCAGCGCATTCCAATATGTTACATATAACACTGGAACTGCTAACATTACTGGCTCAACTTACGCAGGTCTGTATTCATATACAGAAAATAGATACTTACTTGGTAATGTGTCTGTAGCAGGCGCAACCGGTGCAATGACTGCTGGCAAAGCAATACTCTCAAATGGATATAACATAACAACTGAAGATATTACTGCTACTGGAGAGCTTAACCTGTCTGCAGGATCAGTTTTGATATTTGAGGACACAGCCGGAGCAGCAGTATCTGGATCTGGTGGAGTTTACGCAGAAGGTGCAGCTGGAAACTTAGTTGGAGTACATTCAGCAGGAACAGAACACTGGGACTTCAACGAAACAGCATTTAATACTACTTGGAACTACGCCAACGTCAGCTATGGAAACAACACCGGAACCGCTACGATTATTGTATACAATGGAAATGACTATGGCAATAACATGCCTGCTGGCATGTGGGTTTTCTCAACAGCGACGCCTGATAACTGTCTATTTGGTGGGGATGCAACCCTAACTGCGAACCTAACCTGTGGTAATCTCGGAATCTCTGCAGGCGCAGTTGTTACAGATGCATATAGCATCAACGCAACTGGAGACGCAGAGATCAACGGAACCCTCAACGCATCAACAGGCGGTCCTCAATGGTTTGGAAGTATGATCATTAATAGCGGCGGTACATATGAGGCCACAGCAGGAACTACGGAAATAAATAGCGAAACTGGATCTGGAATCGCATTCAGGGTTAACTCAGGTGGAACCTTTACGCACAGTAATGGATTAGTCAACTTTACTGGACCCGAAACCTGGTTCTACCTCATATCAGGGTCATCAGGTAATTTCTATGACTTAGAGGTTGCTTCTGGAAATAAACTTTCTTGTGGAAGTAACATGATTATGAGTAACGACTTCATCATATCTTCTGGCGAGTATGAATGTGCAGCAATAACTACTGTAACTGGAGACACAAATATTACTGGAACCGTAGATATTAATAGTGGCTATGCTTTCACAACAGGTTCACTTACAATTAATTCAGGCGGAACCTACCAAGCAACCTCTGGAACAACAACAATCACTAGTGAGAGTTCTGCAGGTTACTCAATATACTCAAAAACAGGTAGCACCTTCACATCAAATAGTGGATTAGTAAACGTAACATATAATGGCGTCTCTAACATTGGAATCGGTGATAATGCTACAAAGTTACATGACTTGCATATTCAGAGTAGCACTAAGTACTTTAATGGACAGTCAAACTCACATGTAAAGTTGTCAGGGGATTTAATTGTATATGGTGGAACTGTCCGGAGTGGATCTTCATCTGGAGAGATTTTAGTTAGTGGTGATGTTAATGTTACTGGTGGAACACTTGGATGGAGTGGAGCATCTGGTGCCAACACATTTGGTTCACTAACAATCAACTCCGGAGCAACATATTATGCTACTAGCGGAACAACAGAGATAACCAGTGAGAATACGGGTGGGTATGCATATGACAACGATGGAACTTTCACAAACAACTCTGGAACTGTAAGATTCTCAACAGCTGCACCAACACTAATAGACACTTCAGGAACAGTAGGAAGCTTCTACGATCTGATTTTGAATCACGCCAGTCTCGATCTGATACAAGACACAGCACTGGTTGTTGGAAACGACCTAACAGTCACAGCAGGAAACATGAACACATCAGATAACAACTATGCCCTAACTGTAACAGGCGACGCAGATGTTACTGGAACTCTTACTGGCCAAGCTTCTGCAGTCTCACTTGGTTCACTAACAATCAACTCTGGCGGAACATATGATGCAACTTCCGGCGTAACAACAATTACTAGTGAAGCTGGAAGTGGATATGATTTAGATTTAAATAGTGGAAGTACTTTTACACATAATGATGGTACTATAAATATAACCTATACTACGGGATATGCTTCATTAGACCTTAGTTCTACAGGAGACTTTTATAATTTAGTGTTTGCTATTGGTGCCCAACGTAATTCTATTATAACGTATGCTGGAGGAACAATGACTGTAGCGAATGATTTAACAATAGAAAGTGGGATATTTGACATAAATAATAGAGCATTTGATGTTACGAGAGACGTTTCAGTTACCGGAACATTAGATAGCGATTACTTATCAACAGGAACTCAGGATATAAGTTATGGTTCGCTTACAATCAACTCAGGTGGAGTACATAGGGCTACAAGCGGAACAACAACAATCAACAGCAGCTTCTCACGAGTAGGAACACTCACTCACAATTCAGGAACAATCGCATTCAACAACGATACAGTTGCACAGATCACTGGAGATACAACATTCTACAACCTTAACACCAACGCAGCAGTCTTCAACAGCTCAGACGACAACATCACAATCGCTAGTGGTGGAACTCTGACACAGGGCGGAAACATTACTGCAAACATACTAGATATTCGAGGAACAATGGCTATTGGCGCTGGAGAAGAGATCACTTTTGAAGATACAGTGGGATCGGGATTCGCAGGAACTGGAACCTTAACAATCGCAGGTTCTTCTGGCGACCTAGTAAACATAACCTCTGCAGGAACAACAGCATGGCGGATGCCACACCCAACATTAAACTCAACTTGGAATTACGCAGCGGTTAGTTATGGAAACAACACCGGTGCAGATACTATTGTTGTCTATGATGGAACTGATGAAGGAAGCAATGGCCCATTGGGAATGTGGGTATTTGATAGTAATGCTTGTATCTTTGCTGGTAATGTCACGCTGACCGCCAATCTAACCTGTTCTAGCTTCCAGATAGAATCTGGTGCCGAAGTAAGTACTGATACGTATAGTGTTAATGCAACGGGTGCAGCATATCTAAATGGAACTCTGAATGCTTCACAAGCCGGAGACCAATGGTTTGGCTCAATGAGGGTGAACAGTGGTGGAGTATACTCAGCAACCAGCGGAACAACAACAATAACTTCAGAAGACGCATCATACGCATTATATTGCGCAGGAGTATTTACCCACAACAATGGAAACGTAACATATGCATCTACCATCCCAGATACCTGGATCTGGCCACAATGTTCATCTGGCACGTTCAACAATATTGTTTTCTCAACTGCTGATGATATAGTGTATTGGGCAAGTGGCGAAACTATATCAGGTAATGTAACTGTAAATGACGGTAATATTGCGATTGGCGCAGATCCAGTAGGATTAATTATTACTGGAGATGTTGTTATCAACGGCGGAGTACTAAACAACCTTGGTGGAACAAATACAGGCGATTGGTCATTTGGTTCACTAAAAATCAACACAGGTGGAGAGTATAACGCAACAAGTGGAACAACAACAATAACCAAGCGAACCGTCGGTGGGTATAACTTTCAGGTCAATGGTGGAACCTTTACCCACAACAGCGGAACAGTTAACATTTCTGCAGGAGATTATTTCACCGTCACACCGTCTACGTTCTATAATCTGGGGATATTAGCTAATACTGACTGGGCAGGTAATGTGGCCGTTGCGAATGACTTAACAGTATCTGCCACTTCTTTAGGAACATATGGTGGATCTGGCGATTTAACTGTAACAGGAGACGTAACTGTTGCCAATAGTGGAACGCTTGATGGTGGTGCTGAAGCATTATCTTTTGGATCCTTAACAATCAACTCAGGCGGAACATATGAAGCTACAAGCGGAACAACATTATTGCATGGTGAAGGAAAAGCTAGCGAAACAGTAATCTGGGCGCTTAACTCGGGTGGAACATTCAATCATAATCAAGGTACTGTGGAGTTCTCACATAAGACACAGTACTCTCGAGCACTGATGGGTACACTAGAACCAACCTTCTATAATCTTAGAATGTCTGGAAACGACTATGGTTGGTCTATATTAATGGTTCGAAAAGACATAACTGTAATCAATGAATTATCTGGTGACGTTCAAAATAATCTCTTTACAATGTATGGGAATGACTTAGTATTTACTCTAGGAAACGCGTCACAGGCAGCTAACGTATCTACCTTGACATTAAATGGACAGACCTACAATAATGGATACTGGTATGGTGCAAGTGCGGATTATCCTGCAGTATTTACGAATAATAACTTAAGGTTCATACAAGGTAATAGCGCAAATACGCAATATGCACAGACGTATATTAAATGGTTAGACTTCCAAGAGACAGTGACCTCGTCTAATACAGACAATGGTATAGTTACTCTGACTGGACCGGTTACTTTTGATGCATATACTCTAGCTTCAGGAGACACCTTCGAACTGAATGGCCAAGAAGCAACCATTAGCGGAAACCTAGCTAGCTCTGGAACTTTCACCGGAGCAGAAGGAAACCTATCATTATCTGGAACAGGCCAGACAATGAGTGGTGTAATTGATAATATAACTCAGATAAATGTTAGCTCAACAGTAGATTTAACTGTCCAATCAGGGACCAATGTCAGCTTTGCTGACATAGTAGGTGCAGGATTCGCAGGAACTGGAAACCTAACCATATCAGGATCAGATGGCAATTTAGCCCGAATAACATCTGGAGGAACTACCAACTGGGTGGTTCCTCACCCTACCCTTAACACCTCTTGGAACTACGTAAATGTATCTTACGGAAACAACACAGGAACAGACGTAATCATAGTCAACAATGGAACAGACTATGGTAACAACGTACCTGTAGGAATGTGGGTATTCAACTCACCAACTTCACCAGCTAACTGTACATTCGCAGCCACCACAACTCTTACAGCGAATCTAACCTGTAATAACCTCTATGTTGAATCAGGAGTCACCTTAAGCACAGACACATACAGCATCAACGCTACTGGCGATGCTAGTTTCAACGGAACTGTTAATGCATCAGCTGGCGGAGACCAATGGTTTGGAAAGACCAATATAAATGATGGTGGTGGAATGTATCACGCAACATCTGCATTCACATCAATCAACGGGTATTTTACAATTGATGGAGACTTCCTTCACAACGACGGAACAATGCTATTTACATCAAGTATGATGTATATATATCCAAATAGCTCAACATTCTATAACATTACGCAGACAAATACTGTCTATGTTGGAGAGCCACTAACGGTTATCCATATGTATAATCAGTCCTCTGGGCAGCTAAGACTTACAAATGGAATGGGTACACTTACGTTAGGTAATGACACACAGGCTGGAACACTGTTTGGTGCTTCTGGCGCTAGTACTATACAACCATATTCTACAACAATTCAGGCAGCAAACCAGCTTTATCCTGGCGTAATTACTGATAACGGAAACTTATGGTGGGGTCAGGCTGGAACAAAGACATTCAAATGGCTTAATTTTACAAGCGCATTACAAGTAGATGATGGTGGAGGTATTGGTATACAACTGACTGGCGACTGTTCCTTTGCAGCAGTTTCAATTAGTTCAGGAGAGACCTTTGACCTGAATGGACAGCGAGTTGAGTTTGGTGGAGAGCTTGATATTCTTAGTGGTGGAGACCTTGGTCAAGCTGGCGCCCAGATTGTTATGACTGGAGCTGCTCGACCAGACTATGATGGAACCATAACTGGAAAAGCAGATATTATCTATGACAGTACCGCCAGCCCAGACATTGATGGCGGCGGAACATATTCATTTGGAACAATCTTTACTCGTGAAACCTCTACCTTAGCAATATACCCTGGCACAACCATAGATCAGTTTATAGTTGGATCTGGAACATTTAGCACCAATGACCTACAACTTGACGCTTCTAATCTAACTATTGCAAATGGCGGAACGCTATCTGGAGGCGCTTCAGCAATCAATGTAGCTGAGAACTGGAAATCATCTAGTGGACCAATTGGAAGATATGCTCTAGATCTAGATGGAAGTACGGAGTATGTTAATACTGCACAGGATATAGATATGTTCTACTTCATGGACGAAGAAAATCGAACACAAGAAGCATGGTTCAAAGTTAATTCTACCGGACAACACGTTGTAATGGCGTATCAACCCGTTGACGCTAATTTTGGCGGAGTTCCTCGAGGTGGTTTATATGCCAACTCCAATTACTTATACTTAGAATGGTATGGAACTGAAGATGGCGATTCGCTAGCGTATCATTCTATTTCAACACCAATAGAAATAGATCAGTGGTATCATGCAGTATCTGTACATGAGGATAGCAAATATTATTTCTATCTTGACGGAAAGCTTGTAAACATTTCAGGAACAACAACACATGGAAATTATGCAGACGCGAATACTGATATTGTATATATTGGAGTAACTAGTGATGGTAATGCTAAGTTCTTTGACGGACATATTGGTAGAGTTTCTATCTGGAACGTATCTCTACAAGCAGACGATATTAGAGCAAGTATGTTTCAACCATGTACAACCTTAAGTAACCAATCTGAACTGGTCTCTTGCTGGCAATTTGATGAAGGAACAGGAACAACTGTAGCTGACTCAATCGGCTCTAACACAGGAACCGCAAGTGCATCAACAGTCTGGGCAGCAGGAGGAACCTTCACTGAAGGAACCTCTACAGTTAACATGACTGGAACAGGGTCAGTTATAGTTGATGATGATCAAGACTTCTACAACATTGAGGTTGCTAACTCTGGCCAGACAACAACAATCACCTGTCCAGAAAATGGTTATGGTGAAGCTGACGTATATGGAAAACTGTCCAGTGGAGCTGGAACTCTAAGTAAGGTTAGCATGGCTTCATGGGAGATTCTCGGATCAGACGCACCAACAGATGGAACCTCTGCAAACAACATATTTGAGACATCTAGAATCATATACAACGGAGCAGCTAATGTTACAGGTTCAGGATATTACTATCTGATTGTAAATTCTGCAGATGCATATCTACTTGGAAATGTTACTGTTACAGCTGGAGATGATTACACCGGCATCGGAGCTGGAGACTCTCTAAGTAGCAATGGATACAATATGTCCGTAGATAGATTGCGAATTAATGGAAATCTTAACTTAACAGCAGGTTCTGTTCTAACGTTCGATGATGCAACAGGTTTTGAAACCAGTGACGGTACATTTAATGTAGTTGGCGCAAGCGGAAACCTCGCTACAATCGAATCTGCTTCAGCAACCGCTTGGGAATTTAATGCAACCGCTGTGACTAGCACATGGAACTACGCCAACGTCAGCTATGGAAACAACACAGGAACAGACGTAATCTTCGTCAACAATGGAACAGACTATGGTAACAACGTACCTGTAGGAATGTGGGTATTCAACTCACCAACTTCACCAGCTAACTGTACATTCGCAGCCAACACGACACTTACTGCTAACCTAACCTGTAACAACCTATGTGTTGAAACGGGGGTGGCATTAGTTACTTCTACATATAGTGTGAATACTACTGGATGGGCAGAGCTTAACGGAACGCTTAACGCAACTTCAGGAACTGGCCAACAATTTAATTCGATGACTATTCGAGCAGCAGGCGCATACGAAGCACCTAGTTCCGCAGTTACTAACATAACCACAACAACTAACATCTACGGAGACTTCCTACTTGAGAGCGGAAACTTGAGCACAGGATCCGCACTAACTACGGCATACGCAATAACACTTTACAGTGGCGGCCGCTTTGATGGTAGTACGGGTTATCATGAAACTGGATCTATCTCATGTCCAAGTGGATCAACGTGTGATCTGACATCTGGAACAACCAACTTTGTAACTCGACGAGGAAGCTACAACTCATACTTCATCTATTGCGCAGATGATGATTCATCAATAAACCACAACAATGGTACAGTTAACATAACCTTGGGCACAACAAGTTATATGTTATACAATACAGACGAACTAACTTTGTACAATGTTGAGACTGATGGTGGTCTTTATGATGGAACAGGTAGTGGGTATAAGTTAAATGTCGAAGGTAATCTTACTCTCGGAAGCTCATATACTTTCTACAACAATGGTATAATCAATGTAACTGGAGATGTTATACAGAACGCAGGAACATTCGGAAAGTCTGGTGTTAGAACGTTTAATCAAGATGTATATTTCGGATCGCTTACTATAAATAGTGGAACATACTCAGCAACCAGCGGAACAACAACAATCACAAGTAAAAATTCTGGAAGTGGCTGGACAATAGATAATGACGGAACTTTCACAGCTAATTCAGGAACAGTTAATATAACCTATGGATCGGCAGCTTGTGAGTTTGATATTCTTGGAACTGGAGCACTTTACAATCTAGAACTAAATTGTGGCGGAAATATTGCTAAATCATATGGTGCAACAACAACAATTGATAATGATTTAACTATAAATAACGCTTTATTTAGAACAGATAATAATCGAGCAGTAACTGTAACTGGTGATGTTGTAGTTAACAATGGCGGAACCTTAGGAAACGCAGAAACAGCAGCATGGTCTTTAGGATCCTTAACAATTAACTCTGGCGGAACATACTCAGCAACAAGCGGAGCAACAACAATCACCAACTACTTCTCAAATGCCGGAACATACACACATAACTCTGGAGACATAGTATTCAGTAACGATACTCTAGCACAGTTCACTGGAGACGCAACATTCTACAATCTTACAACCAACGCAGCCGTCTTCAACTCATCAGACGACAACATCACAATAGCAACCGGAGGAACTCTAACTCAGCAAGGAAACATCACAGCAAACATCTTAGACATTCGTGGAGAGATGAGTATTGGTGCTGGAGAGAAAGTCACCTTTGATGATACAACTGGATCGGGATTCTCCGGAACTGGAAACCTAACCATCGCAGGTTCAGACGGCAACCTGGCAAATATCACCAACGCAGGAACTACAGAATGGACAATGCCACACCCAACTCTAAATTCAACTTGGGATTATGTAGCAGTCTCATATGGAAACAACACCGGAACCGAAGCAATTATAGTTTACGAGGGAGCAGACGAGGGCAACAACGTAGATGATGGAGAGTGGATATTCTCCTTTGCAGCAGCACCAGCTAACTGTTCATTTGCAGCTAACACAACCCTAACAGCTAACCTAACCTGTTCAAAGCTAGATGTTCTAGCTGCAGCAACAGTCGTTACAGACACATACTCAATCAATGCTACTAGCGATGCAGAAGTAAATGGAACCCTGAATGCTAGCCAGGGTGGAGATCAGTGGTTTGGTAGTTTGGATATTAACTCTGGTGGAACTTATTACGCAACTAACGGAACAACAACCATCACAAGCGAAGAGGGTTCACATTACGCATTTTATAATAATGGTGGAACACTCACTCACAATTCAGGAATTTTCAACTTCACACAAACTGCTTCTGAAGGAGCTTATTCACAGATATATGATAATGGTGCAGGAGATCTAAATAATTTAGTAGTTGGAACAACTGGATCAAATCAATTAAGGCAGATTGGAGCATTAACTATAGAAGGTAATCTTACATCTGAAGCTAGCTCAGAGTATGCTTTCGGCGGATCATCTACACGTCATTTAACTGTAAATCAGAATGTAGTAATTGATGGAGATGTAAATGGTGGAAGTAATGGTGCATCAGGAACATTTGGTTCTCTAACAATCAACTCTGGCGGAACATATTCAGCAACGAGTGGAACAACATCTATTGATGGTGATTTAGATAATAATGCTGGATCTAGTGGTTATGTACATAATGATGGAACACTTTCATTTGTAAATGGTGGTGGATATTTATATGGTGGAGAAGGAGTCTTCAATGATATTACATATAGTGGTGGAGTAAATTACGTTGACTTTAGTGAGAATCTAACTATTATAAATTCAACAAATCTATATGCTCGTTTTGGAAGAGATACTGAACAAATCATAACTCTTGGAAATTCAACACAAAGTGCAACAATTGGTGGTGCAGGATACAGTGCAATGTTCGGAACATATGATGCTACATTCCAAGCAAATAGTTCTGCCTACCCAACAGATTGGTCACAAACATTCTACTTTGGAACTGGAGAAATAATTAGTTTGAAATGGATAAACTTCACACAAGATATAGCTACCGGCGGAGACGGCGAGAATATATCTATTACAGGAGACAGCTGGTTCCAGAATCTGAGCGTAACTGGAAATGATGTCTTGAATATTACAGATTCATCTACACTGTACACAGATGTTCTGGACTTAAATGGAACACTTACTTCTGGCTCAGGAAATATCACAAACAATAACAATGCTCAATGGCTAGCTCACTTCGATTTAGCAGATAATTACACTTGGGACTCAACTAATATTTCAGAAGGTAACAACACTGGAGCTGTAGTCATCAACGCACAGAGCGCTACAGACGGAGGCAACAATGTACCAGATGGAATGTGGCTATTTGGCGGAGCAGGAGTTTCATGTCTCTTCTCCGGAAACACTACTCTAACTGCTAACTTAAGCTGTTCAACTCTCGGTGTTGAATCTGCAGCTACTGTAGCAACCTCAACATATTCAATTAATGCTACTAGTGATGCAGAAGTAAATGGAACTCTAAATGCTTCTGCAGGTGGATCACAATGGTTTGGCTCAATGACTCTTCAGTCAGGTGGAACTTATGAAGCTAATATTGGAAATACAACAATAAATAATGCACCAAATGGGGATTATGCATTTTATGGTTATTCAGGATCAACTCTTACACACAACGATGGAACTTTTGTGTTTTCTTCAGGTGAAAATTCTTTCGTAAGAACTGAAGGTAATGGTGTATTTTATAATATTATCGTAGACAAATCGGGGTATAAACTAAATACTCCACATGTTGGCGATTTAACTGTTGAAAGTAATTTAACAGTAACTGCTGGAGAAATAGATAGAGTTACTGCAGATAAGATCATAAATGTAACGGGGGACGTTGATATTACTGGAACAATTGATTTAAGTGGAGAAAGTGGAGGCGCTTATTTTGGTTCTCTAACAATCCAATCTGGCGGAACATATGATGCTACAAGCGGAACAACAACTATCACAAGCGAAAATACTGGAAGTGGATTTGCGTTTAATGATCTTGGGACATTTACACATAATAATGGTATATTGAATATTACAACAAGTGCTTTTACTGAATTTAGGGGAACGGCTTATGATCTAATAGTTAGCACAGGCAGTTTTCTAGTATATAGAAGCATTACTATCGCAGATAATAATGTGACTATTGATTCAGGAACGTTAAGGAGTAATAATTATGGAAATGATTTAACAGTTACAGGAGATGTTTTAATACGTGGCGGAACTTTAGGACTTTCAATTCCAGAAAGTGGAGATTGGTCATTTGGCTCATTAACAATCAATTCAGGCGGAACCTTTGAAGCTACAAACGGAACAACAACCATCACAAATGAATCTGCTGGAGGATATGCAATAAACCATGACGGAACACTAAACAACAACACGGGAATCTTTAATATAACAACAGTTGATGCAACGCTATTAGATTTAACTGGAACTGGAAATCTTAATGATCTTGTAATGAACACAAGTAGTATAGCAAGTATTGTTGATACAACTACTATTGATGGCAATCTAAATATATCTTCTGGAACTTTCCAATCAAATAATGATAATCGAGCTCTAACTATAACTGGTGATGTTATAATTAATGGAGGTCAATTAGATTCAGGTTCAGAAGCAGGAGCAAGATCATTTGGCTCACTTACAATCAACTCTGGAGGAACCTATGATGCAACCTCGGGAACAACAACAATCTCAGGAGACTTTGATAATGATGGAACCTTTACCCACAATGATGGAATTTTGGAGTTCAGCAACTTTACTGGAAATGATCAGAGACTAGGTGGTGGAACATTCTACGATATTGTTGTAAGTGGAAGTGGAAGCTCATGGGTAGAATTATATGCAGAAACTTCAGCTACAATCCTAAACTCATTGAATCACACAAGTGGAGAAGACTTATACTTACGAAATACATTTACTTTTGGAAACACCACACAAGCAGCAACAATAAACATGGATGGAGAAGGTAGCGGCGATCGCGTATCCTCTTCAACTAGTTGTAAGATATATGGAGCAAGTGAATCTTATCCCGTAGTTATAACTGGCGCAAGAGATTTCATGTATTGGGATAATATTAATTTCAAGTGGGTAGATTTCCAAATCAATACATCAACAGATGATAGAAGTAAAACGATCACATTGGATGGAACATCTTGGTTTAGAGACATAACTGTAGACACAACAGATATATTTGATACTGGAACATCTACGCTTTACATGAATAATTTAACTTTAGTTGGAAACCTAACCAGTGGAGCTGGAAACATAACCAACAACACAAACGCACAGTGGTTAGCCCACTTCGACAATGCAGACACCTACACCTGGAGTTCAACAAACATAAGCCAGGGAAACAACACAGGAAGTTTAGTAATAAACGCACAGAGCGCTACAGACGGAGGAAACAACGTACCAGATGGAATGTGGCTATTTGGCGGAGAGGGAGTAGCATGTCTATTCTCTGCAAATGATACACTAACAGCTAACCTAACTTGTGCCTCACTTCAGGTAGAGGCAGCAGCTACTCTAGTAACTGGCGAATACAGCATCAACGCAACTGGAGATGCAGAAGTAAATGGAACTCTTGACGCATCATCTGGTGGAAATCAGTGGTTCGATTCTTTAACTATTCAAGCTACTGGAACATACACCGCTACAAGTGAAAATACTACCATATCTGGTGTTGGAGTCAGTAGTTATAATGCAGTATTATATGTAGGCGGAACATTTGACAATAACACAGGAACATTTGTATTTAATCACCAAGACAGTGGAAGCTACCGAAGTAATTTAGGTTATGAAGAGAGCAATGGCGGACAATTACATAATGTAATTGTAGATACGAACGGCATACAGAGTTTTGAAGCAAATACTGTAATAACTGGAAATCTTACTGTAGATGCTGGAACTGCCCAAACAAATAATGCTGCTTGGACGTGGGACATTACAGGCGATGTTGTAGTTAATTCTGGCGGAACACTTGGCGCTGCAAGTAGATCTGCAGATTACTCTTTCGGTTCACTAACAATCAACTCAGGCGGAACATATTCTGCTACAAACGGAACAACAACAATAACTGATGAAAATCCAAGTGGATATGCGTTTGTTAATGATGGAACATTTACACACAATTCTGGAACAGTTACAATAACAACTGATGCAAATACTTATTTAGATTTAACTGGAAGTGGAAATGTATATAATTTAATTACTAATCGAAGTGGTAGGGCTTATGATTGGACAATTGCAGCTACTATTGATAATGATTTAACTGTTACTGCTGGAACTCTTAGAGCAAGTGGAGTTGGTGATAATCTTATAGTTACAGGTGATGTTGATATTACTGGGATTTTAAGTGATAATGCTAGAGGTGTTGTAATGACTTTTGGTTCACTGACAATCAACTCAGGCGGAACATACTCCGCAACCTCAGGCACGACAACCATAACAAGCGAAGCAGATAGTGGATATGGCTGGGACAATGATGGAACATTTACTGCTAACAGTGGAACTGTTAACTTTACATATGGTACTGGAACGCTGCTAGATGCAGTTGGAACAAGTGGAACTTTCTATAACTTAATCTTCTCAGGAACCAGTACCACTCTGATGACAGACCTAGATGTAGAAGGTAACCTAACTGAGAACAGTGTTGGCGCACTGATAACTAACGCTAATAACAAATACATAAATGTAACTGAAAATGTTGTAATTGGCGGTCAGATTGGTGACGCAACAGAAACAGCAGATTGGACATTTGGTTCACTAACAATCAACTCAGGTGGAGTCTATTCTGCTACAAGCGGAATAACTGAAATAAACAATACGGCGCTAAATACATATGCATTAAATAATGATGGAACTCTTACTGCAAATGGCGGAACTATTAATATAACTTCACAAACAGCGTCACAATATTACCTTGATATTGCAACAGGTTCGGGAAATCCATATAATTTTGTAGTTGATATTGGTGGAGGAAATTCATTGAAGTGGATATTTGATGGAGGTGTTATTGATGGTAATCTTACTGTTCAATCGGGAACATTTAACTCAAACGCAGACCTGTACGATCTAACTGTAACAGGGGATACTGTAGTTTCAGGAACATTATCTAATGGTGGAAGCGATGCTATGACTTTCGGCTCCCTTGCAATCAAATCTGGCGGAACATACTCCGCAACTTCTGGAACAACTACAATAAATAGTGAAGATGGTTCTAACCACGCGCTTGATTGTGATGGAACTTTTACAGCTAACTCAGGAAATGTTAGTATTGAGACTGGAGCATCAACCATTGTTGACATCCTATGTACTGGAAGTCTGTATGATCTAGATATCGACAATACGGGTGTAGCAACATATTGGGAACATGATGCAGCAACAATTGCTAATGATTTAGTAATTACTGCAGGCAGTTTCCGAGCAGGCACTACAACCCACGACATTACTGTAACTGGTGACGTGCTTGTGCAAAATACTGGAACGCTTGGAATCGCTACAGAAAGCGGAGCAAGATCCTTTGGTTCACTGACAATCAACTCAGGCGGAACATACGTTGCTACAAGCGGAACAACAACATTAACATCTGAGTCAGGAAGTGGACGAGTAATTGATGTAGATACTGCTGCGACATATACACACAACAATGGAGAATTAGCCATCACCACCAACACAGCAACAGCGTTTGTCAGTTACGAAAACATATTCAATAACATAACAATCAATAACGCTGGAAGCTACACACAGATGGTTGGAAATGTAACTGTTGCAGATACACTAACAGTTAACTCTGGAAAAGACCTGTATGTTGGAAGCGGACAAGATAACATATTAATCATAGGAAATAGCACACAATCTGGAAGTATCGTATCGACAGGAGATTTTATTGTAAATGCTTATACAGGTTATACTCAAGTTATTAAGGGAGCAAGTTCAGCGTATCCTCTTGTCGCGACCGGAACAAACTGGAATTGGGATCAGCAAGCTCCAGGAAATACATTAAATCTTTCCAATATTGACTATCAAATTAATGGATCAACAGGTGGAGATGGAATATTAATTCAGTTAGTTGGAGATACATGGTTCAGAAACATGACGGTTAGTTCAGGAGATGCTCTTAGCATTACAGGTTCAGCAACGCTATACACCGATGTCCTAGACCTATCTGGAAACCTAACCAGCGGAACTGGAAACATAACCAACAACACCAACTCACAATGGTTAGCACAGTTCGATTCAGCAAATACTTACGCATGGGATAGTACAAACATATCCAAAGGTAACAATACGGGAGCATCTGTGATAAATGCTCTGACTGCAACTGATGGAGGCAACAACGTACCTGCAGCGATGTGGAAGTTCACTGGCGGAACAGTTACTCTCGACAATCCAAATACTAGTTGGACAGTTGGTGCTAATGCAACCTTTGACTGTTCAGCAACCAACACAGATGTAGCTCTGGCAAACATAAGCCTGTACCATAACAACACCGGAACCTTCCACAACAACGGAACAGTTTCGGTCTCAGGAACATCTGCTTCAGCACAGTTCAATGTAAGCACGCTACAAGAGAATGGATTTGAATGGTATTGCGAAGCTTGTGATGCAGTAAGCTGTGTTGTCTCAAGTGATAACCGAACCGTAACTGCAGATACAACAACTCCAACCATTAGCTACCTTGCAGATGTATGGGTAGACGCAACTCGGATCGGAACCTGGAGAGATGTAGTTGTCAACCTAACATCTTCTGACACAAACAACCAATCAACTTTCCTAGACTGGAATAAGACGCTAGTTGGATATTGGAGCATGGACGCAGTTTCAGGATCAACCGTACTTGACAACTCAACCTGGCAGAACAACGGAACTCTCGAAGGTGGTGCTACACCAACCCAAGGTAAGTTCGGCAAAGGAATGAAGTTTAATGGTGATGATGAAGTAATTAGAATGGGTGAGATCACTTCGGGACACCCACTCATGCTAGCTAACTCAAATATAACAATATCTGCATGGTTTAAACAATATAGTGGAGATACATACCAACGAATTGTTGATAAATCCACGGCAGGTAATAGTGCAAATGGTTACGGGCTTGCTGCGCATACTAATCGAGATATTTACTTATTAGTTGACGGCTCTTATTATCGGACAGATACTAGTGCATATAATTTTGGAGAATGGACGCACGTTGTGGGTGTTGTAACTGAAGATACTTTTGAAATATATATTGATGGTGTAAATCAAACGGGAGGTAGTTGGTCTGGAAGCGCTAAGTTACCTCCAGATGCTACAGCTAATCTAAGTATTGGATCATGGAATCATGCAGATGCTAGAGAAGTTAACGGATCAATCGATGAAGTTCAGATCTACTCTCGAGCATTATCAGCTAATGAAATACGCGCATTGTACGATGCTAACGCTAATCAGTATAACAAGACATGGACAGGTCTGACTGAGGGACAGAGCTATACATACACAGGATATTCTGTTGACTTGGGAGCTAACAAGAACGAGACAGCTGAGAGAACAGTCACAATCAACAACATACCAACTACCTTCACAAGCGTAGCTATGGCATCATCAACGGCAGCTAACATCACGTCTGACAACCTGTCAGTTAGCTGGACAGATGGAACTGATGGAGACTCGGACACAATATACAACATCACTGACTGGAGAGTAAATGGATCTAGTATAGCTGTCCTTAACCTGGCTTTTGATAGTAACCGTTCTGGAACAACTACAGCAGTTATCCGAGACTATTCAACTTTTGAGAACAACGCAACTCTGGGAAATACAACTACCGGTAGAGCACCAGCATGGACATCTTCTTGTCAGATTGGAGGATGTTACGAATTCACTGCCGCAGGAGAGGAGAAGATAAATATTTCCAATACGGTTTTGACTGGTTTAAGTACGGTCACAACTGAATTATGGATTAAAACTTCTGGATCTGCTCAGGGAGTAATAACTGGAGCAAATCCTACCTATAATAATGAGTATCTAATTTACGATCAATCATCCTTACGGCTCTATGTACATGATTCTAATTGGAATAGTGGCGTTTCAATTAATAATAATGCATGGCGTCATGTTGTATTCACCTGGGACGGATCAAACGGAACTGTAAAATTATTCGTAGATGGTGTGTTCCAAAATTCTGGTACAGTAAATACAGGGGCATTAACTATACCTGTAAATGGATTATGGCTTGGAGCAGAGCAAGATTCCGTTGGTGGTGGATTCCAAGCATCGCAAGAGTTAGTAGGGTTCTTAGATGAAGTACGCATTTACAACCGGAGCTTGAGTGCAGATCAAATCTGGGCCAACTATGTGGCAGGTAATGCCTCTCTCTCAGTTCAGACTATGGTCTCAGATGAGACTGGCAAGAATGATGTATGGTCGGTGTCTGTAACTCCTAATGACTTGTATGAAGATGGACCTAACACAACATCTGATTCGTTGACCCTTGTAAGCACAGCTCCAAATCCACCAACCTCTATCACACCAGCATCTGGAACATGGGGTGGAGACAACAGCTCAATGGAGCTGAACTGTTCAGGCGCGTCGGACAATGACTCTGACACAATAACATACTCAATAGAATCTAACCGAACAGGTAGCTGGACTGAGGTAACTACTGGCCTGGCAGACGGCAACTACTCGTGGGACATATCTAGCTACGACAATATAGTTGGAATCAACTTCAGATGTTGGGCAACAGATGGAGCACTTAACTCTAGCAAGTATACTGCAAGCGCAAGTGTAAACTTGGACAACTGGGGACCACGATGGAGCAGCCCAAGCAAGAACGCATCTACAGTCTATAATGGATTGAACATCAGCCTGAACACAACCTGGACAGAGACACAGGCAGCAGATGTCGGGCTCGCAGGATTCATCTTCTCATCAAACGACAGTGGTAGCTGGACAAATGGCAGCTATACAGTACTTAACGGAACAACCAATGTATCTACATATGAACTTGAGGTAACAACCTCTGCAGGTAATACGGTTGGTTGGTACTTCTGGACCAATGATACACAGGGTAACACAAACCAGACTGATCTACAGACATTCACTATCGGCAACAAGTCCATCGCAATAGCAGTTTCTGACCTTCTAGATGCAGGGGTACGGTGGGTAATTCAGAGTCTTCCATCAACTAGAGCGAACGCGTCATATAACAACGGAACATCTGACACGAGCTATTATGTAACCGTTACTTCAGTTGGCACAAATGTAGACCTATCTATTGCAGCAGATGGCAACCTGACAACATCTGGCGGATCAGTTCTGGACATCAGTAACGAAGAGTTCAGATACAATACTTCTGAAACAGATGTAACTAATAGCGACTATTACACCATGGCTACAACCAACAACACAATTGGTTCTAACATTGTCAACGGTACAACTTCCTACATGAAGTTCTACCTAACGGTTCCAGGTAACCAAACTGTCGGAATTTACAATAACACATTATCTGTCTATGCAGAGGAGAGTTCACTATAATGGCAACAAAGCAAGCAGCACATAAGAGAACATTCAGAGAGATCAGAAAGTCTCTCCTACTGAACCTTACACAGGGTCAGAAGAATGTCAATCAGTTAGCTGATGCTGCCCATGTTAACTGGCACACAACACGTAGACAGATGATCTACTTAATCGGGTTTGGATATGCTCGCTACGTTGTCAACTATCCACAAGTAAAGATCTTTGAAATCACTGAAAAGGGGATGGATGCTCTAGATCATAAAAAGGTATAATAAGTTTGAAAATGGAATATACTATGCATAAGATTAGTTTGATTCTAGCACTGTTGGTATTAATGACACCACAAGCATCCGCTATGAAAGGCGTCGGCATTGTATATGGTACTGTGATAAGTAATGTTGACGAAGGCGAAACAGCCTGCTTTGACTATGGTGTATACAACCCTTGGGATCAGGATGTAAAGATCATACTAACTGTATCAGGTGACCTTGCTGAGCTTAATGCATTTAGCGAGAATGTTGATGTGCCTGCAGGCACAACCCATGACAAAGCAAAGTCGGTTGAGATTTGCTTTGATGTACCTAAAGTCTATTCTTACACCTGTCCCGATACCCCGATAGTGCTATCAGGTAAAGTAATCGCTACAGAGTATTATCCAGCAGGTGTATCTGGAACTGGCTCAACAACCTCGGTTTCAGCAGCAGCGCCGCTTGAGATGAGAGTCAGATGCGATGCAGACAAGGGAGTCCAATTCACGACACAATACTTCTTTATTGGTGCAGGCATAGCGATTCTGCTAGCCGCACTATATGTAATGAGAAAATTCTTCAAAACCCATAAAATCATCAAAAAGCGCTAATTTTCCCTTTTACCCCCTCAAAATGGTGAAAATATGGGCTAAAAAGAGGCATTTTTAGGCATTTTTAAGGCTATAGTGGAAAGATTTTAATACTACTGTTAATGTAGTTAACACATACATGGTTAAAACTACGTTAAATATGTTAATGTAGTTAACATGTCTTTGGGGCAAAAAGTGGCTGACCAGCCGAAGAAGTTAGTAGGCATAGGTATAGGTAGATATACTCTAATTAGCTATAGCCCCAAACTATCTAGTTCTGAGCTAGTAAAGTTCCATTATGCGCTTTTAGGTAGAGGCAAACAACCTGGCCTTCTTCGAAAAACGCATAGCATAAAGCTAGCTAATTCTGTTATTCTTGCCCCCAAGGCATATAGTAAAGAAGTTCTTGACTTCTTGAGAACTTGGAAATGTAACATTTCCACGAAGGAAATCATAAACAAGGTTTCCGATGAGAAAAAGTTGCAACAGGCTGCTAAGAAGCTTGTAGCTAAGCGACGAGACATATCAGATGTCCTACTTGTGGACGCCAGCCTGATCTCAAAAAAGGCTAAATCTAGCCCAGTTGTCTGCCTTCTAACTCACTCAAAAACACCACAACGAATCGCACAAAACCTGCAAAGCGAGATTGGCCTACCCGTTATCTTTGTACAAGCAGATCAGTTATTCACCCCTAAATATTCTTCCATTGTTGATGCCTTAAAACAAGGTACGAGCCTCATTACATCAAAGACTTTTGCCCCAAAGACTTTGTTTGTCTATTCGACAAAGCACATAAAAGGCTCAGATAAAGTCCGCTTCTTTTACGATCTAAAAGGACGCGGCAAACAAAAGGGTATCATAGAGAGCACTCGTAGCGAGTTCTTTGCTAAGTCAGTGATTATCGCACCTAGCAAGAGCGTCGAAGCTATGCAGAAGTTCTTGACCAAGTGGAAGTGTCAGTACGAAAAAATGGAGGTAGCTGAAAGTGTCTAGAAAGTTTAGCTTCGTGACTGAGAGAAAGATACAGTACCTAGAGAACTCTCTCGCAAGGTTACAGGCTAGACGGACAGAGGTAGTAGATAGGCTAGATTGGCTGAACACTGCATATAGTGAGAACATCGTTGACTATGAGCATTACATCATGCAGAGAAGTGTCCTGCTTAACGGGAAGACTGTAGATAGCTGGGACGCAGATTGGATTGCTCGGAGAACACAGATTGAAGAGACGCTGCACGCATTGCATTACGGTAGAGCAACAGCTGATGTAACACGCGCAGCAAAGAAGGCGTTCGGTATAGCCGCTGTATTCATAATGATCCTTGCGGCATTAGCTGGAATGCAGGCACAAGTACCAATCACTGGATTTGCAGGAGATAGCTCAGGATTTGTAGCTGAAGCAAATATCACTGCATACTTTGCAGTAGCAGCATCCGAGAATCTCGCAGATGGAATAGAGTTCAGTACGATAGTTGCAGGTACAAATAACAATAACGCTTCAGACAATTACAACAACGATAGTAGCGGAAGCTCAATGTATCTATCAGTATCAAACGACTCTAACGTGCCAATAGACTTCTGTCTAGCAGCAGATCAGAAGATGAAGAGCGGCACAGATGCAATAGAGTTAGCTAACTTTGTATGGAATAGCTCAACCTCAACAGACGCGTCAACACCAACTCTAGCAAGCGCAACAGCAATGACAACAAGCTTCGTCAGCGCAGATACGGCAGTTACGGGTGGATTAAGTGAGTACTTGAGATTCTGGCTATCAGTACCTCTTGGACAGACAGCAGGAACATACAATAACACAGTTACCTTAAGAGCGGTTCAGAATGGACAATCATGTAGTTAGTTCTAACTTTAGTTTTCTTGGGATAGTAAAACCTTCTTTTCTAAAGAAGGGATTACGTTCAGAATGGATGGAGTTGTGCTTAGTTTTACGTAGTTACTTTTAGGTAGTTAGCAATGGTTTTATATCAGAGCCGACAGATTAAATCATGAATATTGGAGATAGGCGCACTCAGGGGGCTATTTTTGTAGTTGTAGTATTAGTTGCTATGGTTTTCTTTTATGGTGATATTGGAACAACCGAACCCGAACAAAAGAGCGCACCATCCTCGAGCGACGCAACAATTGGTATAACAATCTTGCCCAGCGAGGCGGTAATTGGTGATAATGGTGGAGAGGTATTAGATGGCGAAGCGAGCTAGACAGGTAAAGAGCAGTAATCGAAGCAACTTTAAAGTTTCAAACGAGTTGTTAGCAGGATTGCTAGTACTTGCAATCGCAATATCATTTTTCGACATATTCGCAGGAGTTGGTACCGAACTAACTGGATATAGTACTGTTGAGAACAATGCATCCGCAGCTGTGACCATAACGTCAGTTACATCTATTAATTGGACAACCGCATCTATTGACTGGGGTTCTGGAGCAGTAACCGCACCTGGACCAGCTGTATTAGATTCTGAAGCCGGAACTACAAGTTTGGGAACATGGACTGCAAATGGAACTATATTACAATTAGAGAACATTGGTGGAGATGACGTAGTCTTAAATATGACTAGTAACTCAACTGCCGGGCAGTTTATCGGTGGAAGTAGTCCTACATTTAAGTGGAAGTTTGCGCAAGGTGAAGGAACCTCCTGTACCAGTATACAAGATACATCGTATACAGCAGTATCTGATGGAACTGGAAAGCAGATATGTGCAGTATTTTACGCAAATGACACAAACGACTTACTTAACATGTCTATTGAATTAACAATACCTGCAGACGCAACATCTGGAGCAAAATCTGCAACAATAACTGCTACGGGCGTAGCATAATTTTCATTTGTTTTCTTAAGTAAACTATAAATATCTAACCTGATCCTAATAGATATGAAGTTTAGACTGTTAGTGATCTTATTGTTAGTTGCCTGTATAATATCCGTATCTCAAGCAGAGGCAATTGGATTGGCACACGGTCCACTTAAGCACACTTTTGAAGCTGAAAAGGAGATAAACGTTGATTTCAAAGTAATATATTTCCAAGACCTGGACGCATTAGATATTGTATTGGCAGGCGGTTTAACTGATTATGCAACGATGAGTGAGTTACAGGAAGATGGTAGTTTTTCAATTAAAATAGATTTACCAGCAGATATCCCCGACCCCGGAACACATGTTCTTACAGTAAGTGCGTATGAAGTACAACCTTCTGCAGGAATGGTGGGTGTTGATACGCGTATTATTAATCGTATACAGGTATTTGTCCCTTTTGACGGTAAGTATCTTGAGATAACTTCATTTGAAGCAGATAATGTAGTTATTGGTAACCCTGGTAAGTTTAGAATTGGTGTAGAAAATCTTGGTACTGATGCAATAACTGCAGCATACGCAAAGGTTGAGATATATGATAATCTTACTCAAAAGAAGATTGCTACAGTACAATCCGATCAGATTGGACTAGATTCGTTTGAATCAAATGGTTTTGAGGTGAGATGGCCACACCCAACACAAAAAAATAGTATATATGACGCAAAAGCAACAGTGTATTTTGATGGCCAGTCAACTCAGGCAGACACAACTTTTAGAGTAGGTGAACTACTTGTTGAGGTTACCGATTTCTCAAAACAGGTACAACAAGCAAAGACCGCACCCTTTGAGATACAGGTAGAAAGCAAGTGGAACGAAGAGATAACTGATGTGTATGCGAGAGTTATGATCAACGAGAGTGAGTTTAAGTCATATCCGATGGATATTGAGGCGTGGGGAAGTGAGAATATGACTGCATATGTCGATGCATCTCTATTTGAGGTTGGGGCGATAGTACCTGTAAGTATTGAGCTTCATTTTAATGGCGAGACTCACGCAACACAGGGTGAAGTAGAGATTGTTGAAGCAAAGTTTAGTTTAAGTTCACCAAACGTAATATATGTACTTATTGCTATAGCGTTAATCATTGGAATCTATGTTCTGAAAAAGATAAATATTAATATATCTGTCAGAAAAAAGGTATGAATGCGGAGTATACCTTTAAGCCTGTTTGTTTTAGGATTAGTCGTAGTCATCAGTGTAGGTCTCTATGTACCATATGTTATCGAACAGGTAGGTTGGACGCCAATTGATAAACCTACTGTAATTGATGTTGAATCAGAATCAGGTAATCTTTTTTTTACAATCGATCCAAAGGAGAATGTAACTAACAATGGCACGAGTTAACCTGACCAAGGCAGTATTTCTGTATATAGTTATATACATAATTGTGTTCGGCGCGTCGTATCTTTACTATCTACATAGAACTGAGGTTGTAATCTATGACACAAACTTTATTGTAGGAGATCACGTCGGTTTTGATCTTAACAGTAGTGTTATCACTTTTGGTATGGTTACACCTGCAGGTTCGGCTTCAAGGGGAATAAACATATTAGAATCTGATGTAGCACGTCATGCAAAGTTATACGCACGTGGAGATGTGTCTAAGTTCATAAGCACGTCGCAACATAGTGTATACGTTGCACCAGATTCTGCGCAAGAGATTATGCTAGACGTTAGCATACCTGTAGATCTATCTTTTGGAAACTATTCAGGTAAGGTTAAGGTCGTTCTACTGACTGATTAGTAGTGATTTTTAAGCCAGGCAACACGAAAAGTATAAATGTACCTGAATGTTAAGTATAATATGAAGCAGTTGTCGAAGAAGGCACTAGCGTTATTGCTAGTGATATATATCATAGTGCTAGGTAGCAGAGTCTATACGAAAGTAACTGATGAAAGCCTAACTAGTTATATGGAATACAACCCGGTCGATAATGTAACGATTAATTTTTATCTTAACTCTGCTCCGACGCAGGTAGAAGACTTACCTGATCTCGAATGGAACGAAGGATACACTTACACCGGTTTAGATTTAGACGATTACTTTAATGATACTCCTGGAGAGATTCTTTCATACACATTCACTGGACCGAATAACATTGCGATAGCGATTGGTAACGATTCGGTTATAACGGCTATTCCCGTATCTAGTAGCTGGACAGGTACAGATTACGTTATTTTTACTGCTTGGGATAATTATGGTCTAAGTACTGCAGGCAATAACGCAACACTCACAGTTGTTCCTTACGACGCACCTACGACTTCTTCTAGTAGTGGTAGTGGCGGAGGAGGCGGAGGAGGAGGCGGCACTAAGTACGAAAAAGCAGTATGTGTAGAGAACTGGGCATGTACTGATTGGACGCGCTGCATTTCAGGCAAGCAAACTAGAACATGTCTTGATGTACATAACTGCGACGTTAATGATACAATGCCTTCAATATCACAAACATGTACAGTTAGTGCGGTAGAAGAGTCGTTTGAGATAGAAGATTTACCTTTTGAACCGATTATAAGAGAGGTATCTCATAGACCCGTATTATGGGTCGTACTCGTGTTGGTAGCAGTGTTCTCATTTGAGTTATACATCTACCTAAAGCAACGGAAAAAGCGGAGTGCACTCCAGGGGAACTATTATGGATAAAAAAGAGATTCAACGGCAGTATAATAAAGAACTTGTATCTGTTATGATCTTTACTACACTTATTCTACTAGCCTTTGTCTTTGGAAGCTTATATTATTACACCTGTAGTCTACCTGAGGGATGCTTGTATAATACACATTTTACTATTTTCTTCGCAATATTGTTTGTTTTACTTTTAGTTATGATACGTATAGAGAAACATAAACTTAAGCATCATATACTACGTATTCATGAAAAGATAAAGAGAAAGAACGTCTTGCCACCAAAGCCACTTGATTCAATTGATTCTAAGTTGAAAGGGATTGAGAAGAACCTACGCAAGACTGCACTACCGACGTTAATCAGTGATTTTTCTAACGTCTTTAAGGAACTAACTGTACGGTTGTTGGGTATAAAAGGTAACTTTACTTACGAAGAGTTACTTGTGCGCCTGGAAAAATCACACTTACAAGAGAAATTACGTTTAGATTTGATTAAGACTGCAGAGTTTTTGCAATTAGTGCAGTACAAAGACAAAAAGTTATCTCTTAGCGAGTTACGTGAGTTAGTTAGATACACACGTAATCTTGTACGAATACATAATTTTTATCCACCTAAACCTAAAACACCAAAATACGAGAATTTAAAACCAAAACTACCTTCACCTAAGCACGCGCATTACATCGCACTCTTCATAGTGTTGTTTATTGCAGTAGGTGCATATGTATCGGGATCTATGCAAGGTATAACTGGATTTTCTACTTACCAAGTAACTGAAGGTACGGGTGGATCAGTTACGGTATTTACCATTGCGGATCAGACTGTTGTAGAGGGACATAACCTATCTATAATTGTATATGCTAACGACTCAGATTCTGAAGCAATAACTTTTGACATTGGAGATAGCGATCCTTCCTGGGTAAATATTACAACAATTAGTAGTTCAACTGCAGGTGGCGCAAACGCAACAGGAAACCTAACCTTTACACCCGCTTCAACGGGAGATACAGGAGATAATTACAATGTAACTATAATTGCGCGTTCAGTTGATAATGACGCAGCTTCGGAGGGAATAAATGTTAATGTTACTGAGAACACCGCTCCAACAGCAAACGTAACGATTCCTAACATGACTTGGCCAGAAGATACAGTAAACAATAGTTATGATCTGGATGATTACTTTAATGATACTGAAAATGATACGTTGAGTTATACGTATTCAGGTAATACGAACATAGCAATATCAATTGCAAGTGGTGTTGCAACACTCACTCCTACGTCAAACTGGAATGGGACTGAAACGATAACCTTCACTGCTTCAGATGGTATTGATACAACCAATTCTAACGCAGTTTTGATGAATGTAACTGGTGTATATGATCAGGCAGAGATGTCTGGCTTTGCAGTCTTGCCGAGTTCACCACATAACTTGAGTAATCTGACTTGTAGTTGGACTGTGGCGAGTAATGATACCACTGCGAACATAACCGCAAATGTTTCGTGGTATATTCTTAATACTTCCTGGCAACTTGAGATGCAGCAGAATAATGTTACCTGTTCCGCAAATGGTGTGTGTAATGCTTCAGAATTAATATTCTATACCAATACAAGTATAGATGATGTTTGGAATTGTACTGCTAACATATCTGATCAATCAAATTATACTTTCTTTTCAGCTAATAACACGATCGTTAGCGCAGCACCGACCATACTTACAGTAACTACGAACTCTAATGATTATAATCGTACTCCGATAAATTCTAGCGCAATATTTAACGTGACGTGGTCGGATGTAGATACGTTGAACATAAGTACGCATATATGTAGCACCTCTTCAGGTAATACGAGCGGTTGTAATGGAACTGAATTATGTGGTGTAAACAGCACAAATGCTACGATTATTTCATGTAACTATACTGTTTTAGCTACTGATGTTGTGAACACATCGGTGTGGGTTTTTGCATGCGACGATACTACTTGTTCTAATACTACAACTACTTTTTATGTTAATCAGATACCTGCAATGAATGAAGTAACTAGCACGTTTAACTATCTTAGTGGCACCGGTATAACTTTTGGTAATGGTGAGTTTGACGCACCACCTGTTTTAAATCAACAAGCAATGTTTAAACTCAATAGCTCTGCTTTGTATACATTAGATAAGATAAATGTGTCTAACGCTACGTTCTACATAAGTATAACTGAACTGTTGGGTAACTGGACAGGAGGCATAACTGTATTGAGCATTACAAATCAATCTTGGTTAACAAACGATAGTATTGCTGCACTAACTTCCCTGACAGGTACTGAATCTAACTTTACAGAGATTAACACAACTGCGGTTCGAGGTATGAATGTATCTGATTTAGTTACTGCTGCATACGCGAGTAATCTGATAAATATTTCACTTAAGATATCTGCAACACAGGGAAGTGGTACGCTTAACGATTCAGAGATACCAACTACTTACTTTTCAGTTGGAGATAATGACACCGGCAGTACGCTTGGTGGTATGACCTTTAGCACAACTACGAACATAACCGCAAATCTGACAAAGTTGATTCCAGATTATAACTGGAACATGAATGTTGTACAAAGTGGACCTGATTTAGATAGTTACTTTTATGATCCAGATGGTTACGATCTGAATTTTAGTACAAGTGGATCATCGTATGTAACTGTAGCCATCGCCAATGACACACACATCGCTACATTCACACCTACCTCTGGTTGGTATGGTACTGAGACAATAAACTTCATAGCAACTGATGCTGCTAATGAGACAATGTATAGTAATCTTGTGAGTCTGACCGTAAACTATGTCGCAGGAGATACAGTTACAACTACAACTACATCTAGTTCCAGTTCGACAAAAGTTAAACGAATGTCTATAGAACTAACCGCAAATGATATTGAGTTGTATCCAACTGATGCTAAGATTCTCCAAATGCAGGTGTCTAATACGGGAGATGTTAATCTTGATAAGATATCTCTTGCAGCATTGTTCCCAAGCATCACCGGTCTATCTGGCAGTCTACAACAGACGTACATATCTCGTCTAGAGCCTGAAGAGAACGTAACTGTCGAAGTAGCGCTTAAGAGTGAGAATGTTACACCTGGTAAGTATAATGTCACGCTTAATGGAAATGTCGGTGATCCAGCAAGTGTTCGAGATATCGAAATCTTTACAGTGTGGGTTAAAGAAGATGATGAGAACTCCTTTGCAGGTCGAGTTCGTTTTGTTACTGACTTGTTTAGAACAAATCCTGAATGTACGGAGTTGTTACCAAATATAAAAGACGCACAGACTCTGTATAACAATGGGCAAAAAGCACTGGCAGATCAGAAGCTAAGCGCGTTCATCAAAGAATGTAAAGATCGCATAAGTTCTGATGCAGACAAAACTTTTGCTTCAGAAACACGTGGTGTTTTGGAAGAGAGAAAGGTGGAGATTATTATTGGACTATTTATTCTTAGCGCATTATACATTTTTTCACTAGTTCTTAACAAATTTTAGCTAGGCGAAGACTTATATATATTGGAATATATACATTAGACATGATAGATTGGCTATCGAACTTCTTGTTCACCCGGTTAGATATAATAATCATAATCGCCATTATCGGGCTTGTCTTTTGGGTGTATCTGTACGTTATTGAGTATAGTGATTGGTTTAGAAACCTTACAAAGAAACAGAAGCCACATCATGCTACAATGAATCTCGTTCATTTCTTCAAGATGCGTGTTCGTTATCTTATGGATAACTTTCATACACTTACATCCTCTAATGTATTAGCTGAGTTAGATATGATTATGCGTCAGTATCTAGCAACTATATCACATGTTAGAATACATGCTGGTGAGACTGCGCAGGATCTTAGTATTAAGATAAAAACCAAAAGCCCAGAGGTCGAGTTAATTATCGGTTTCTTAGATCGAATCCAACAACTTAAACATAAACCAACCGACTTCGTTAAGTCTAGATTATATAGTTATGTGCAGTTTGCAGACGCTTTGTTGAGTCGTAGAAACTTTTCAATGGAACTTCTTGATCATCCTAAAAATAAAAAACATTAAGGTACTGCTTTTTCTCGTGTGTTGATAAATACCCATTCACTCATAAAAAGCAGAAGTATTGCGAACAACAAGTAACGTGTAAGATCAATATCATAGATACCATGCGTTTGTATCTGTTTATTACTAAAGACGTTACGTAGTTCTTCAACATCTTTTACAAAATAGTAATTTCCATGCGTCTCTTCAGCAATTCTAACAAGCATATCTTTATCTAGAGATGTACTTAGTCGATCTTCATAAACCGTACTTGCTTTAGTACCGACTCCAATTGTGTTTATAGTAGTACCTCGTTCTTTAGCATAATTAAGCGCAAAATCCACGTCTACACCAACATTGCTAGCTCCATCTGTAACTAAATATACTATCTTTGCTTTGTCACTATCGTGGAGCAGATTGACGCTATTAACAATCGCCTCACCGATCGCAGTCCCGGGAACATGACTAATGTTTAGCGAACGAACCGTGTTTTTTGCAAAGAGTGTATCATATGTTGGAGATAGATGGATTAGCGTTGTACCTGAGAACGTGATTAAAGACACGCGCGATTTAACGCCTGAATCTGCTAGTGAATCTAGAAAGAGTATCTCCGCATCTTTTGCAGCTTCAAACCTACTTGGTGGAATGTCAGTACTAGTCATCGAACTTGAAGCATCAAGCGCCAGTACATAGTCTGCACGATTAACTGTAGTTTCATAGTTGAGATGTGTACCTGCCATCGCAAATGCAAACATGATAACTATTATTATTCTAAAACTAACCCAGAAAATGTATTTTGGATACTTATAATTCTCATCCGCGCGTTTTAGTGCCTCAAAGTTTGAGAATAACATAGCTCGTTTTCGATTTCGATGTAGACTTAATGAGTGGAAGAAAATCACGATAGGTACGGCTAGTAGCAGTATTAAGAATTGAGGGTATTCAAACGCTAGCATTTTGTAAAACCAATTTATGGAAGTTATCTTCAAACGACTCGTTAGTGTAAAGTCGTATGATCTTAGATCGAGTGTTTACGAATCTTTTGACCACAGAATTTTCTTGTTCACGAGATATTGCTTCGTACTCAGAAGCGATACGATTAGTGTTAACTAACAGACTTTCAGTTCCAGAAGGGTCTCTAAATAATACATGTCCTCCTGACGGTAGTGTCTTGTCTAGACGATCTCGTACCATTATACCAATTACTCTGCATTTGAGTGCGAGTAGATTTAAGATGTTCTTCTGATCTTCATCAAATCCAATAAAGTCAGATATAAATATGACAACACTCTCTCGTTTGACTAATGCGTTGATTAAACCAAACGCAGATCGTAAGTCTCCCTTCGAACCAAATACAGTTGGATTAAGTAATACCTGACTTATATGATGAAGTTGTATTCGTCCAGATGTTGGTCGAGCAAAACCTTGTACTTTATCATTATACAGTACTGCGCCAACCGTAAACCCTACTGTAAGACATATGTGTGCTATTGCGAGCGCAAGTTCTATTTCATGCTCAATTTTAAGTTTGTCAACAGAACCGTATAGTGTACTCGCACCACAATCTATCGCAAGAATTACTTCAGGTTCCTTTTCAATAAGTGTCTCTCTACAGAGGAGCTCACCTGAACGAATAGATGATCGCCAATCAATCGTTCGGGGATTATCTTCAGAAGTATAATTTCTGAAACCATAGAACTCAATAGACTCCAAGCCGACGTATTCACTTTCATACTTCTGTAAAAAGTTCTTTACGCCTTTCTTAGTTATGTTTAGCTGAGCGACTTTTGATATAACTTCATTAATATCGAGCTTTACTGATTTCATTATTATGGTAAAGGAACCTTCGCGAGTATTTCCTTAATAACATCGTCAGATGTAATCTTTTCAGCTACACCTTCGTAGTTTATCTTAATTCTATGTCGTAGTACGTCGTAGGCAACATCCTTAACATGTTGTGGTAGAACAAATCCCTGACCATTAAGAAGCGCATTCGCTTTAGCTGCGATATATAGTCCAATAGAACCTCGCGGACTAGATCCAAATGATATATATCGACTTAATTCTAAATCGTATTTCTTTGGATATCGTGTAGCATCGATTAACTTTACAATGTACTTCTTGATCGCTACGCTAACTTGAATCTCCTTCACAAACGATTGTATCTCGAGGATCTTAGCTGCGTCAATGACTGATTTAATAGAAAGTTCTGAGAACTCTTTTGTAGTTACATTTGCGTCAAGAATAAGTTCTTCTGAGGCGATATCTGGATAGTCCACCTTTGTTTTAAACAAAAATCTATCCATCTGAGCAGCAGGTAGTTCATATGTACCTGATTCTTCAATAGGGTTCTGTGTTGCAAAAACTAAGAATGGTTTTGATAGGGGATATGTCTTTTTTCCAATAGTTACCTGATGCTCCTGCATTGCCTCAAGCAATGCAGACTGTACCTTTGGAGACGCACGGTTTATCTCATCAGCAAGTACGAAGTTGCTAAATATTGGACCTTTGATAATTTCTTCACCCTTTGATTTGGTTTTAGAACCAGACATTGCTGCAAATGCATTGGCAAGCGTAGTCATTCCGAGGATGTCTGCAGGAAGCAGATCCGGAGTAAACTGAATTCGGCTGAACTGGCTCGAATTAAGACTGGCCATTGTCTTGACTAATAATGTTTTTGCGAGTCCCGGCTTACCCTCAAGAAGTGTGTGACCATCGCAAATAAGAGATAAAATGACTATCTTAACTGCATGTTCCTGACCAATAACTACTTTTGATAATTCTTGATACAACTCTTGAATATAAGTAAGATAATGTGCTACTTTCTGGTCAACATCAGCCATATAAACCTATATACTGCGTTAGTTATATATTTTTTGATACATACTCTTTTAAATCATATTTTTGACACTTTATAATGGAAATGACCGTAAGAGCAGCCACTAGTGATGACGTAGATCTTCTAGCAAAAGTAGCTGCAAATGACGGATATCCTTGGAAACGCGTACTAACTCCTGAATATTTCTTATCTAGAATGAGTAAGCGAGAACGTTTCTTTATCTTGGACTGGAATTTGTACACAGTAGGTGGGAGAGTCAATACAATTGGTTATATATCACTAACTAATGTAATCACAAAAGAACCTTCGAATATAATGTTTTTAGACTCTGAAGAAGTGGCTAACTTCCCAAAAGCAAGTAAGATACATTACTTGTCCGTTGATGAATCCTATCAGGAACAAGGTTTTGGCAAGCAACTTGTTGAACATATGCTTGAGCAAGCTAGATTAAAACGCAAGAAATACCTCTATGTTTTTACACCTCAAAAGAATAGAAATGCAATAGGTTTTTATTTACATCTAGATTTTTTAATACAGGGAACGTATCCTAATAAATATGGACCTCAGGATCATGGGATCTTGTTGAGTAAGGCGATATGATGGTAATTATATGTGGATGTGATGAAGCTGGAAGAGGACCTGTTCTAGGGCCAATGGTGCTAGCTGGTGTGTCTATATCGGAAGATCGACGGCATGAGTTGACGGAGATTGGTGTTAAGGACTCTAAGTTACTTACGGCTAAAAAGCGCGATCAGCTCTATGATCAGATCATAAAGATCGCAGATAATTATTCTATCGTAGAGGTCTCACCCGATGAGATTGACCAATGTAATGTAGATGGTATTAACTTAAACCAGTTAGAAGCAATCAAGATAGCACATATTCTAACTGAGCTAAAGCCAGATAGAGTCTATGTTGATTCGCCTGAGCCTGCAAAAGGTGGTCAGAAATTCGGAGATATGATTGTTACACATATGCATGGAAAGACACCAGAGATCATTGCAGAGCATGGCGCAGACGCAAAGTATGAAGTAGCTAGCGCAGCGTCAATACTCGCAAAAGTAACGCGAGACAACGCAGTTCGGTGTATCTCAAAGGAGATTGGCCACGATATTGGAAGTGGATACCCGGCAGACCCAAAGTGTAAGGAGTTTTTAGAAAAGCACTATAAAGATAAGCATGTTCATCATATCAGAACCTGTTGGTCAACCTACCAAAAACTCAAACGAACTAAAGCCCAGACAAACCTTGATTCTTTCTAAATCATTTAATATAAGAATAGATTATTCTTAATATGCCAAATTGGATCTTACTAAGTAAGACTGAAATTGAAGAGTTGCTGCAGGAGTACAACTTAGGTAAGCATTTATCACATAAGCATATTGACTATGCTCTGGACAATACTGTTTATATTGTTCGAACATCTCGCGGCAAATTTGTATTAAAGTTATACAATAGTGCTGATGTTAAATTCATAAATTATCAGCTTAGACTAAATGAATATCTCCGAAAAAAAGGCGTTCCGGTGGCAAAAGTATTACCTACAAAAGATAATAAGATGATATATACTTACAAGGGTAAGAATCTAATTATACAGAGATTTGTAGAGGGTCATTATTTTATCCGCGCTAATAGTGCGTTAGTTATAGATTTTGCTGAGAACGTTACTAAACTACATAAAGCGTTAGTTAAACTGAACATACGTGGTGGAGATCGATGGGAACGAGCGCATCAATTTGATAAAGATCCCGAATTCTGCGAAACTGCGAGAGGTTTTGAGTTAAGTAAAGCGTACAAACAATATTCACAGGAAGTCAAAGTAATCGATAAACATTCTCTGACTCGGTCGATTATACACGGCGATCTAACTCACGATAATATTATGGTTAAGTGTAACAAAATTGCAGCGTTCATAGATTTTGATGACGCACACAGAGACTATCTTGTATATGAGATAGCTATCGCTTTAGCTAAGTTTGTACGTAAAACAAAAGTCAACAAGGATTACATCAAACTTTTTATGGCGCACTATCGATCACCAGTACCCTTAGACCTAAATTCTAAGAAAGCAATATACTACTTTATAAAACATCGATTCTTGGTAGCGATTAATTGGGCTGAGAACCATCGTCAGAAAGACAAACGTATTCACGAAGGAGTTGGACGTTGGGTGGAAGAGACTATCGGTCAGTATAAATCAATAAGCAAGATACCCGTCAATGAGTTTGTTAAATTATTGTAATTGAGGCTAACCATAATCCTTATAAGCTCTTTTTATTAGATGTAAATATGTTAGGTGAGTATCCCGATATACAGTGAACAGAATTCTAACCTAGCAAGAGTTTTATACCACGAGATTGTAGGTGAATATAATGAGAATTAGTTTGAATAAACGAGAAAGTACAGCAACAGCCCAAAATGCAAAAGTGGGCAAACAATTGATCCTAGCTGGCTGGATACAGGAAATCCGCGTAATGGGAAAGTTAGCATTTGCAAAATTGCGGGATCGTGATGGTGATATACAGATTGTATTCTTCCCAGATAAGTTCAAAAATTTCAAAGACCTAAGCAAGATCACTCGCGAGTCAGTTGTCTCAATCAAAGGAACCGTCCAGAAGTCAAAGCTAAAATCTGGTGGAAATGAGATAGTAGCTGCTGAGTTAGAGATGTTATCTTTGGCACACACTCCATTGCCAATCGAGTTCTTAGGAAAGGGTATTGAGACAGACCTTAGCAAACGTCTAGATGCACGTTTCTTAGATCTTCGAAACCCAAGAATCGCAGCAATCTTTAAGATCAAAGAACGCGCAATTATAGCTATACGTGAGTTCTTAGGAAATGAAGGTTTCATTGAAGTAATCAGTTCTAAGTTCTCTGGAGCAGGTGCTGAAGGAGGCGCTACAATGTTTGAGTTTAACTACTTTGGCAAGAAAGCGTACCTTAACCAGAGTCAGCAGATCTACAAACAGACACTTATGGCTTGTGGTTTTGAGAAAGTATATGAGATTGGCCCAAGCTTCCGTGCAGAAAAGAGTCATACTCAGAGACACGTTACAGAGTTTACACAATTAGATTTGGAGATGTCCTTCATTGATTCTGAAGAAGACCTATTTAAGTTGGAAGAGAGAATGCTTAAGTATGTTTTAGATTACGTACGTAAGAATTGTAAATCTGAATTAGAAAGGTTAGAGAAAACATTACCTACGATCAAGCTTCCACTCCCACGAGTCTCATACGAAGAGGCAATTAAGTTGCTTCAGAAATCAGGAGTTAAAATAAAACTTGGTGAAGATATTGGAACCTCTGACGAAAAGAAAGTTGGAGCGCTCGTTGAGACGAAGTATGGTAGTAGGGCTTATTTCCTTACACAGTTTCCTTGGAGTCTAGAAGTTGCTAAGTTCTACTGGATGCGTAATGGTAAGTACGGTCGAGGTGGAGACTTTGAGTTTATGGGACAGGAACTAACAACTGCGGCTCAGAGAGAACACCGATACGATATGTTAGTTAAGCAGATTAGAGACAAAGGTTACAGCCCAAAGAACTTTAGATCCTATCTAGATACATTCAAGTTTGGCATGCCTCCGCATGGCGGCTTTGGATGGGGTATTGACCGATTGGTTCAACAGATGCTGCAGATTGATAACATCCGAGAAGTAGTTCTCTTCCCAAGAGATCCAGAAAGGCTAACTCCATAGAGAGATTTATATACAAGCCACGCTTTTTACTTGTATGGTGCAGACACACGTATCTAGCTTGCATATGCGTGGTTTTAAGTCCTTTAACAACAAAGCTAGCCTTGAGCTTGGACCTGGATTGAATTGCATTGTTGGACCAAATGGTTCTGGAAAGAGTAACATACTTGATTCTATCTGTTTTGTTCTTGGACGAAGTTCAACAAAGTCTATCCGCGCGGAAAGTGTGCAAGATTTGATTCACAAAAAGAAAGATTCACATGTTGGATCTGCAGACGTCGTCTTTCGATTGAACAATGAGAACAAAGTTTTCCCAATTGATGCACGACATATAGAGATCATTCGTCGAATAACAAAAGAAGGACAGACAAAGTATTACATTAATGGTAAGCGAGCCAGTCGAAGACAGATACTTGAGCTGTTGTCAATTGGAAGAATTCATCCAGAAGGTCATAATATCATATTACAGGGAGATATTGAGAAGTTCATATCAATGTCACCTATTGAAAAGCGACAGATCATAGAAGAGATCGCAGGCATTTCAGTATATGAGGCAAGAAAGAACGACGCAATGCGTGAGTTAGGTAAGGTTGAAGACAAACTCAAAGAAGCAAAGATCGTGTTAACTGAAAAAGAAATGTATCTTAAGGGGCTCGAATCTGAAAAGATGCAAGCAGAAAAGTATCGTAATTTTAACAATGAGTTGGAAGGTTCTAAAGCAACGGAGATTAAGCTTCGGCTTGATGGTATAAATCGAAAAAAGAATGAGATTGGTACTAAGTTCTATAAGATAGAAAAAGCACACAAGAAGTTCCAAGGCGACATTGATGAGCATGAGAAGAAGATAGATTTCATACAAAGTAAGATAGATGTTATTGAAGGAAAGATTGAGAAGAAGGGTGGTGAAGATCAGTTAGAACTAGAACACGCAATCTCAGATCTTAAGTTAGCAGTTGAGAACTCTAAAAGTCTTATACTAAGTTCTAAAAATGAGATTAGTAGAGTTAATCAGCGGAAGAAACAACTTGATAGTAGCTTAGTTGAGATAAACAGAAAGCTTGCAGAAAAGAACAAAGAACTTACAGCCCTTTCACGAGATAAGAACGCATATGATAAAAAGATGCAGGCACTAACCGGTGTTGCAAAAAGTTCCGCAAGAAGTTTAGATGATCTAGATCGATTGTTCGAACAGAAAGAAAAAGACATTGATAATCTTAAGTCTGACAAAGAAAAGATGTCAGAACAACTGCGCAACTTCGACGCCGACATAAAGATCTTTGACTATAAGTTAGCTGAGATACAAAATAAGTTAGTTACAATCAATCAAAACCAGTCTGAGCTAAAGAAAGTACATAAGAGCAAAGACTATTACAAATCACTTCTCGATAAGATTAGCAAGTTAAGTTCTGATGATTCAATGTTAGCAGTTAAGTTACAAGATCTGAGACAGAGAGTTGACACAAAAGACGAGATGCTTGCAAAGCTTCGAATTGATTCAAGTGCAACTCAAGAATTGCTTATGCGCGATAAAGCAATCTCAGCAGTTCTGGCGTCTAAGAAAGAACTGAAAGGTGTAGTGGGTACAGTTGCACAACTTGGAACATCAAAGAAAGAATACCAACAAGCTCTTGCTGTTGCAGCTGGCGGCAAGATGCGTAACATTGTGGTTGACAATGAGAACACGGCGATATCGGCACTTAATCTACTTAAGCGTGCAAGGTCGGGCGTAGCAACATTCCTACCAATAACTAAACTTAAGACGCGAGACCTTTCCTATCTGTCAAAGCAAGCATCTGGTCAGTCTGGAGTCTTTGGACTTGCATCAGAGTTAATCAACTGCGATTCAAAGTACAAGAAAGTCTTCCAACATGTTTTCAAAGATACACTCATACTTCAAGATTCTAAAACTGCAAAATCATTAGGTATTGGTCAGTTCAACATGGTTACATTAGACGGAGATGTTTTCTCAGCATCTGGTGCAATCACTGGAGGTTTTAGACGAAGAGATGTTGGAGTTAAGTTTGCTGAACGAGATATCTCAAATCGCGTTGATAAAGAGCAGTCTGAACTTGCTGCATTAAAGAAAGAGCTCTCTCGAACAGAGCGGAACAGAAATAACTTACAAGAGCAGCTGATTAAACTGCGCCACGAGAAGGCAGAGTTAGAAGGTAAGTTAGGAGCTACAAAGTTCGCAGATATGGATCCAACAAAGATCTTAGCTGAACAGAAAGATATCCAATCTCAGAAAAAAGCAATGATCGCTCAGCAGCAAAAGTTAGCAAGAGAAGAGGGTTCAATCTCAGACAAAGTAAACAAACTTACTGTTGAAAAGAACGCAATCTCAGTTAAGATAAAAGATCTACGATTTGGTCGACAGAGCACAGAGATCAAAAAGATAGAGTCTGCGATTAAGATGATTGATACAAGAACAGCAACTATACAATCTGTTGTTGAGAACTCTCTTGCACCAGAACACGGAAACATTGAGAAGCTACTAACACATCTAGTAAAAGAGCGGATCGAGTTTGAAGAACAGATAACAAAAGAGGATCATAACATCAACACAAACAAACAAACTCTTGACAAGAAGCAAAAAGAAGAGAAGGACTTCTACGGTTCACTGAAGGTACTATTTGCAGAGAAGAAAAAGTATGGCGCACTTATGGACAGAGAGCAAGAGAACATAAAGAAGATCGAAGAACACTTGACAGGGGACTCTGAAGAACGCAACGCACTCATCATCGCAAAAGCTAAGATTGAAGCAGAGTTTGCTGCACTATCTGAGGAGTTTGAACCATACAAGAAAGTTAGCGTTCTTTCACACATTAAGAATGTAACTCAGGCAAAGCAGATGCAGGATCAGCTTAAACGAAAGATAGAGGCACTGGGTAGCGTTAACATGCGCGCACTGGAGATATACGATGGCGTAAAGAAAGAGTATGATAATCTCAACTGGAGAATTGATAAACTTGGCAGTGAGCGAGATTCAGTTATTAGTGTAATCACGCAGATCGAACATCGTAAGAAAGACTCTTTCGAAACAACTTTCAATGGAGTTAACAAATACTTTCAAGACATTTTTTCAAAGATATCGCATAAGATGCGAGCCCAACTAATTTTGCAAAATCCGGAAAAGCCCTTTGATGGTGGACTTAACATTCGAGTACGCGACACAAATGGAAAGGCAATGTATCTTGGAGCACTTTCAGGTGGAGAGAAAACTTTGGTTGCATTAGCATTTATCTTCGCAGTTCAGGAACACAGCCCAGCACCGTTCTACTTGTTAGATGAAATCGACGCAGCTCTTGATAGGTTAAATTCAGACAAGGTTGCAAAGTTGCTGAAGGAGTATAGCAAGCGTTCGCAAGTTATCATCATCTCACACAATGACGCAATAATCTCTGCATCCGATAATCTGTATGGTATCTGGATGAACAAGAAAGGAGAGAGCTTTGTAAATAGTCTTAAGATTTAAAATGAACAAAAAACAAGTCCGCGAAATATTTAGTACGTATGATCTTGGCGAGTTTAGAAGTTGGAGTCCTACCAAGATGGGTTTTGGTAATGATAATTATGTTGTTAAAACAACTAAAGGTAAGTACGTATTAAGAATATACCGAGATGTGCGCAAAATTTCCGAGCTTAGATATGAAGTCGAGTTTACAGACCATTTGCTAGCAAAAGGATTTCCATATGAAATACCAAAATGGTTGCCTAATAAATCGGGAGAGTTAATCTCTACGTTTAATGGTCGAATGTATATAATCTATAAATACCTGCCCGGCATTGTTGTTGAGAAACCTACTAATGCACAAGTTAGACAGGTAGCTAAGATGATATCGATACTGCATAAAATGTCTGTGGGATTTAAACCAAAGAGCGACAAAGATTGGGGAAATGCGTTTACAACACACTGGCAAAAAGCAGAGTTGAATGATTATGCACCACGGGCTAAAAAACAAAACACTACGCGAAGTAAGCTTCTTTTGAAGAATGAGATGTATTATCGAAGATTGTTAGATGACGTTGATAAGAAGTATGCTAAAGTTTCATATAAACGGTATGTTTTACACAACGATCTCAATAAGCACAACATGTTGTTTCGGAACGGAAAGTTATCTGGACTAATTGATTTTGATAATGTTAATGCAGACTACCTCATTAAAGATATTAGTCAGTATGTACTATACGGTCTTAATCAGGGCAGTAAAATTGATCTACGAAAGGCAAGAATATTCATTAAAGAATATCAGAAGTATCATTCATTATCCGATAAAGAAATTAAATGCATTCCAGATATCGCAATTATTGGTAAGATTGGAGCTTTCGTATGGACATATGATCGTATGGAACGAGGTATATCTAAAGTAGATCTTAAGGGAATGCGACAGATGGCAGCATTTGTAAAGTGGGTTGATGTGAATCGAGATAAGATTATGGAGGCATTATTGTGACTGAACAGAACAAGATCCATAGTATGATTTTTGAAGAGGACGACCTTAAGTGGCAATCTCTTATCTATGAGATGATTCGAACTGGAAAGGTAGATCCATGGGACATCGACATCTCACAATTTTCACAAGAGTATCTGAAGATTATCAATAAGCTAAAAGAACTAAACTTCCGTATCTCAGGTAAGGTTGTTCTAACTGCAGCAATCTTGTTGCGGATGAAGATGAACCGACTTGGTTTGGAAGAGTTCTTGGGAATGATCGCAGAGCCTGAAGAAGACGTTGAGGTCGAGGCGGGTTTAGATGAGTGGAATCAAGAAGATCCGAACGAAGTTGAGCAACGGATCGATCAGCTAGCTAAACAGATCAAGCAAACTCAGACAAAGCGGATGGTACTTGACCCAAGACTTGATAGAATGCGAGAGCGAAAAGTAACCGTGTTTGAGCTGATGGGGGCGCTTAAGAAAGCAATGGAAGTAGATGAGCGTAGACAGATCAGATACAAAAAAGAGGTTAAAGATAGAGACGATTCTCGTCCAGATTTCAACTACGAGAAGTTTGACATTCTCGGAAAGATCAAAAATGTTTATGATGCACTGAAGATATTCTTCAAAAAGTCAAAGCGCAATACTGTTGAGTTTACACACATAGTTCCTAGTAAAAGAAAGGAAGATGTTATCTGGACATTTGTACCTTTGTTACATCTCGCAAACGAAGGCAAGATAGAACTTATACAGGATAAGCCCTTTGACAAGATCTTCGTAGAGCTAAAAGCTAAAGATTTATTAGATAAGACAGCTAAGGAATAAAATGGATATATTAGCGAGTTTAGTAGTGGGTATTAATGTAATCGTGTCATTATCATGGTTCTTACAGGCACACAAGATCATCAAACGTAAAAGCTCAAAAGATATATCAATACCTTTTGTTGCTGTCGTGCTTGTTGGACTAGCTTTTTTTGCCATATATGCCTGGCGAGAGCAAGACTTTGTAATACTGATACCCTTTTTAGTCGGTATGGCAGGAGTTGGCGCAGTATTGGTGTCTGCTTTAATCTATAAGAAGAAGGTGAGAAAGTGAAAGAACTAAAGTCTAAGATAGAAGCAATCTTGTTTTGTACACCTGATGGAGTTGAGACTAAGAAGCTAGCTAAGTTATGTGGGATGGGTTCTGTTGGTCATGTTAAGACTGCGCTTCAAGAGATGAAAGAAGAGTTTGAAAAAGACGGTCGTGGAATGTCGGTGGTTCTAAAAGAAGGAATGTGGCGCTTTGCAGTTCGTGATGAGCATGTTCCATTAGTTAGGGAAGCTGCTAAGCCCGAGATCGAGAAAGCAATACTTGAGACTCTAGCATTCATCGCCTACAAAAAGAATGCTAAGCAGAGTGAGGTAGTTAAGGTTAGATCTAACAAAGCATATGGACACATAAAGCACCTAGAAGCGCAAGGCTTTGTCACAGCTAAGACAAAAGGCAAGACTCGTACCCTAACTCCAACTAAAAAGTTCTATGATTATTTCAATCTACGAGAAGATGAAGAGATTCAGCCTGAAGAATAACCCTTTAAATCTTAGTTTCTTATAAATTATTGGGATTAAAATCCTTTTTCGTTGATGAAGCCGAACGCTTGTCGCTGAGGCTGAAACGGAATCAACACGAAAAAAATGGTAAAAGTACTTACTAGTTTGGAGCTATCAGTCGTGATTCGAGAACTTCAGCAGCTAGTGGGAACTAAGGTTAGTAAGATACATCAGCCAAACTCGCGGCTTTTGACTTTGAATATGTTTAAGACCGGCGGATCTAAGTTCGTACTTAAGATTGACTCGGGAGTTGGTATGTATGTAACTTCATACGCTTCTAAAAATCCATTGACTCCGAATGGATTCTGTCTGTTTCTAAGAAAACATCTACACAATTCGCGATTAGTTGGAGTTGTTCAGAAAGATCTTGAGCGAATAGTCGAACTTCATTTTGATACCTCAAAGGGTTTGAGGATCTTGATATGCGAGCTATTTAGCAAAGGCAATTTCGTGTTGTGTGATGGTGGTCTTAAGATCCTTAACTGTGCGTCAGTTCAACAGTGGAAAGACCGAACAGTAAGAAAGGGCGAGACATACAAGTATCCCCCTCCTGGATTTAACATTTTAGCAATAAACAAACTATCTTTCCAAAGTTATCTGAATAAGTATCCACATCACGAAGTAGTTCGACTTATCGCAACGTTAGGATTTGGAGGGATCTATGCAGAAGAGATCTGTCTGAGAGCAGACATACAAAAGAATACCGTCTCTCAACTTATACGACCTACAGAGGTTGATGCGATATACACGCAGATAGTCAAACTCCTTACACAGTTTAAGTCCAATCTAACGTCTGAAATCATCTATGAAGGTGGCGCTCCAATTGAAGCAACACCTTTTCCATTGAGCTCTTTTTCAGAGCACGAACATAAGCTTGCAGAGAGTTTTAATCAAGCATTAGATACTTTATACACTTCCGAGGTTGCTACCAAAGTAAGATCTGATTCAGATGAACGGTACCAACAAGAAAAGAATCGATTAGAGACAATATACAACGCGCAGAAACAAAGCTGCGACAATTATATTGAGGAGTATAACAACAGTCAGCGAATCGCAGACATGATCTACAGTCAGTATAATACGATCTATACTATCTTTTCTAAGATCAAGGCCGCAGTTGATGCTGGGCATGATTGGTATGAAGTCTATCAAGTACTTCAGCGAGAAAAAGACGCAGGTATACATGAAGCAAGTTTGGTTAAGGAGATAAAACCTGAAACTCGACAGATTACTATTGATCTTGGCGAACTCTTAGCTTTAGATTTAACAAAGTCATTGGAGGAGAACGCCGGAGACTATTATGATTTGGCAAAGAGAGCTAAAGCAAAGTTAGCAGGTGCACAACGAACGCTGGACGAAGTTAAGCAGAAACTTGATGCATTGGAACTGCGACGAGCAGACATGCAACAAGAATATGCAGTAACTGCGCCAAAGTTCATGGATAAAAAGAAACAAGATTGGTATGAGAAGTTCCACTGGTTTTTTACTAGTTCAGGATTGTTAGCAATTGGTGGAAGGGACGCAACCTCGAATGAAGTAATCATCAAGAAGCACATGGACATAAAAGATGTAGTATTCCATACAGAGATTGCAGGATCACCTTTCTTTGTCCTAAAAGAAGGTAGAGAAAAAGCTACTGAGCAAGATCTAGCTGAAGTCGCGCAAGCAACTGCATCATATTCATCTGCATGGAAGTTAGGCGTTGGGTCAACAGACGTGTATCAGGTTAAGCCTGAACAGGTTTCAAAACAGGCGCAGTCTGGAACATATCTTGGGAAAGGTTCTTTCGTGATTAGTGGAAAGCGTAATTATTTTAGGAACACTGTGCTTGAGATCGCCATTGGTATGTATAAGGATCGGATGATGGGTGGAGCTACCTCTGCAATTAAGAAATACTGTGAAACCTCGGTTGTTGTTAAGCAGGGCGACGCAAAAAAGTCCGATATTGCTAAGAAAGTTGCACACAAGTTTTCGGTCGATGTTGATACTGTATTAAAACTCGTACCAACCGGAAGCAGCAGAATCGTTGAGTGAACAAATTCTTATAATAGTTTATTACGATACGAGTTGTATGTTACATTATCTTCGTATCCCTAAAAAATTATTTCCATTTATTGAGAGACTTACGCTTGTATATTCAGCACTTACACACAATGCGGAGAAAGTAGAGGTTATTGAAAAAAGGTTGGAAGAACACGGAATCCCATGTAAGCAACTGGAGAGTTTACTGGGAGTACTAGTTGAGTCTGGAAGTGCAACATTTACGTATGTTGATATTAATCCTAAAGGCCAAGCTACGGTTTTAACTCCAAATCCAGATCCAACGAAGCCACCAGTTCTTGAGAAGAGATATCTTGTACCTGGCGTTACCATCGAACGTGATTAGACCAGATATAGAATAACAATATTACTGATATGATCATAATCATCGCAAGGTTAGCAAAGAAGAACTGCTCGTCAGATGTTTCTGCTTTACATCCATCTTCACAGTCACTTGTACACGTCAATACCTCCGCTTCTTCACATACACAGTTTCCGCATATAGTTGTGCAGTCCTGCGGACAGGTACCTAGCGTCTCTTCACTAACGTGGCAGACGCCATCACCACATTGTGATGAGGTAGATGCACTATGTATTGTCCATAAGTTATTAAGACTAATAACCAGGATAAAAACTAATGATAATATGATTACAGCTTTCTTAAGTTTCATGTTAACGCTTTTTTATTCGTCGACGCTTAGACTTTAACTTTATCACTTTACTTTTGTCCATTGTCTCGTATGCATTGTTGATTAATTCATCATTCCAGCCAACTACTCTTAGTGCATGTATGATTTGTGGTGGCGGAACGCCTTGCGCACTCTGTTCAGCAATATAGTCTCGGATTCTATCTAAGTCAGACGTAGGTTTGTATAATTGTCTTACTTTCCAGCGAGCATTTCCTAAGTCAGGGGATAGGTAAAATAACCAAAATAGACCTAGCACCACTACGATCGCGATTGTAAGGAGTGTTAGATTGGTTAGACTAAGTCCGAAGATGGAATAATGTAATAGTTCTTGAGAGATAATTGGAATGAGTATAATTAGCGTAAATAATAAGAGCACTGCATAATCGTATTTTTCTAACCTATCCATGTTACTCACTTACATAAGACTGAATAGTGCGAATACAATAATCACTAAGATAAGTAAGTCTCTTTCTGGTTTTCCTAGATTTCCCATAGCCATAATTAAGAAAGTATATGCTCTAATAAATAGTTTTTGTAGAAGTAAGTGCGAGGGAGAGGATTCGAACCCCCGTAGGCACTAAGCCACTGGATATCTTAAGCCATTGTCCGCTTTCTTTTCCGCGAACGCTTTTCTTTCCAAGAAAGAAAAGGGCTCCTTGAGTCCAGCCCGTTTGACCACTCCGGCACCCTCGCGTTAACTAGTTAGCTTAAAACTGTTTTAAAAAGATGTTGAAACACCGATTATTCATCTCTTAATCGCGCTAGATTCTTTCGTAGTTCCTCTAACGGATTCTGTCTCTCAGCTACCTCAACTACTTGTGCTGGCTTCTTACGCGGTCTTCCCATCTTTTTATGCGTTGTAGGACGTAGCTCCTTAGGGAGACTCATAGCTAAAGCTTTGGGCATTTTCGGAGGTCTTCCCATTCTTTTTTTAGGTGCAGCTGCTTTAATCGCTCTAGGTTTACGAGGTCTACCCATCTTACGTCGAGGTGCAGCTGTTGGATGCTCTTGAGCAGTTTTCTTACCTAATAAAAATGAATTTAACTCTCTGACTTCAGGAATTAACATGGATGAAACATCTTTGGCCCCATTCATTAAGTCATTTTTTTCAATCATTAGATGACGTAGGTCGTCAGTCTGATTCATCGCTTCCATAAGCTCAGTATTCAAGGCACGGATCTCCTGTTGAACCTCTTCCAGACCTTCTACTTGGATAAACTCAGGCATATTAGTTTCTTTCATTGCAATGGGAATCAGTAGATATTTAAATAATTTGCCAAACTTAAAAGTACGCGTCCGTGGTCTAACGGCATGATCCGGGCTTCCCAAGCCCGTGACGGGGGTTCGACTCCCTCCGGTCGCATTCAAAAAGACTTAAAAAAGCCACTATTCATGCATATATGCGGGCCCATGGTCTAGTGGTATGACGTCGCCTTGACGAGAATCCCTTCTTTAGAAAAGAAGGTCTTCTAACCCCAAGAAACTATTCTTGTGGAAAGATCTCAAAATGGCGGAGGTCCTCAGTTCGATCCTGAGTGGGCCCACTTCCTAATGAAAAAGACCCTACTTTTAATTGCAGTTTGGATCTTGTTGGTTTATTATCCTAATCCGTTGATGTTGACAGGTTCTATCGGACGTATGATTGATCCAGTTCAACCAGGTTCTGTTGATGACTTTGCAGCTATCTTGCCTGAGGATCCAGCTGAGATTGAGCGACTGACTGAGAACTATATTCTGGTTGAAGATGATTGGGATCAGCATGGAGTTTTCTGGTATGTGCCAACGGCACAAGAGGTTGTAATTAATGCACGCGGTAACTGCAAGCACAGAACCGTCTTGCTAGCAAATGTGTTTGAGGCTAAAGGTATTGAATATGAATACAGAGTTGATCCAGTTCACTTTTGGCTAGATTATGACAGAAAGCACATCGGTGAGTTTGAACAAAACTGGGAATCTGGAAAGGTCCCTCCTGCAGACTATTGGGCAACTAGCTACCGACAGATGCTTTGGGATGATATGCCTACGTATAGGAAGGTCTTGTTAATTGTAGGTACAATAGAGATAGCTCTGATAGGTATGTTACTTAGAAAAATAAAGAATAAGAAGAGCTAGTACTCTTCTACATCTGGAAGCTTGTTGTTGACATCTTCCATTTTCTTTTTAGCTTCAGAAAGCAAATTGTTCCAGCTATCGATTAGGTCACCTTCTTGATTTCGGATGTCTTTGATCTTATCAATAGAGTTTTGAAGATCATTGATCCTGCCTTCCATTTTGTTAACTGTGCTGACAATCTCTTTGTACTTCTTGAGCTGAACAAACACTTGTGGTTTCTTCTTTGGAGCCTCTTTAGCTTCAATCGGAATAAACTTATCGTGCATTGGTTCCTTGAAGTTAGGATGTATTGGCTCTCGAAGTTCTGGCAGCCTTGGTTCTAGGCGTGGCATATCATGTGGTTTCCTTGCTGGCGGAAGATTTGGTCTTAAAGCTACATCCATTCGATGTGGTGGCTTTGGCATTGGCAACGGAGGCAGCGGTCTAGGTGCTTGCTTCGCCATTGGTGGGAGTGGAGGTGCATGCGGCACTCGTTTTCCCATGAAGCCCCCTCTTGGCTCTGCTGGCAGAGGTGGCAACGCATCATCATTTGGAAGGTATGGAAGATTATCAAAATTTTCCTCTTTTTTCTTTCTACCGAACAATCCCATTATATCACGCTAATCAAAAAGAACCCATGCTTAAAATAATTTGTTTACTCCGGTAGAGTTAGAACAGCAAGAAATATATATTTTGAACCGTAATCATGCATATGAAACTGGGTTTGATCTTGACCGTGATCTTAATCATTCCACTGAGCTCAGCACTTCAAATCTCTGAAATTATGTATGATTTAGAGGGGGCAGATGCAGGTAATGAATGGATCGAGGTCTTTAACGATGGAGAATCTATGGATATATGTGTACATCGTCTGTTTGAGGCTGAGACAAACCACTATATTAAAGGCGATTTCTGTACTTTAGAATCCGGAAGTTACGTTATACTTGCAGACCGGGCAGAGAACTTAGCGTTTGAGTCCAATGTTCTTGATTCCGCATTCTCTTTATCAAATACTGGAGAACGTCTCTGTATCCGTAACAATGCTGGCGAAGACTTGGTCTGTGTTGAGTATTCCGCGACATTAGGCGCCAAAGGCGATGGGAACTCTCTCCAACTTTCAGGTGGAGAATGGTGTACAGGAGTACCCACTCCAGGTAAATTAGGTGATTGCCGAGCCTCTATTGAAGAACCTGCTGAATCAGTTAAGCTAGAAGACACCGAAGTACTAGATCTCGAGGAGCAGGCACCCGAAGAACAAAAGCAAGACGTGGTTGTTTCTGAGCCAGATCCCGTAAAAGAACCTGCTGTCGCAGTTCTTTCTGCACCACAGATTGAAGCGCCAGTTACAGGGCAGATTATATACAAGTCAAAGTCTGAACGAGCAAGTAACGTTCCAATACTGATGTTGCTTACAGTTTCGATAACTTTAAATGTATTCTTCATAATCTCGAGATTAAGATGAAAGAGAGTGCGATTCGAGAAAAGATAGGTGTCGGTTGGATTAGACTAAAGGCCATCTTTGAAGTAGCTGGTTTTCCTGCTGAGCATGTAGAGACTTCAATAAATACTGTTGCAGATCGGATCGCTAAGGAAAAAGGAATAATGATCCTCGAACAAGCAGTTCATAAGCCAAGGAAGATCTCAGATCAAATATATTCATCTTTCATAGAGATGGAGTTCTTAGCAGAATCTCTTGCACAACTAGTTGGTATGTTGTACGATTATATGCCAAGTTCTGTGGAGATCATTGAGCCAGAAGATCCAATATCAGATGATCCACAAGCAGTTACAATGATTCTAAACGACCTTTTGGCAAAATTGCATAATTATAATCAATTAATACATGCCCTAAAGGCAGAAAACACTATTCTAAACAGAAAGTTGCAGAATAAGTAACGATTGAGCTTAAGCTCAATCGCTCGTTATTACTACGACTCTGATCTTGTCTTTTAGCGACGTTGAGAACATATTGCAGAGCTCTAGCGCGCTATAATCTTCTAACTCTGTACATGATACAGTTATCTCATTGCCACGGAAACTTGCATGACAATACGGTGGTACCATAACTTGTGCGTCGTCTATCTTACTTGTCTCTCCAAGTGTATGTCCCATCCAAAAACCAATCGACATAAACACTATTGATCCTACCATAAAGATACCTAGCAACTTATACATAGTTATTTCATACTTCACTTTGATCTCCCTCCTCTTCAGTATTTTCTTCAAGAACGATTTCTTGTTCATTATGCTTAGCTAAAGCAGCTGCTTCTTTTTGTTTTTTAGTTGTGATTACAACCGTACTTTGTAAGAATTGCATAACATGGAATGGATTCAACCTGTAACGCGTCTCTTTTCCTTCACCGATCTTACTAATCAAACCTTTTTCTTCCAACTCTTTTATTTTTTTAGAAGTAAATGATTTGTCAGTATCCAGCACTTTTGCGAGTTCTTTGTTACGGTTTTTCCCAAGAGATATAGCTGTGATTATCTTTAAGTCTTTGACAAGTTTTTCAGGTTTAATTTCCTCAGGAGTACTGTCTGATTCCATATTTATTATGCCCGTTTTTACTTCTGAGTAAGAATATATAAGCTTGTTGATAACCACTTATCTAACGCGGTGTTCCAAATTTGTAACGGAGTCGTAACTGGTCAGTGAAGAAAAAAACACTATGCCGCGCCTAAACGACCATAATGTATTTAAATGGAACTAAGTTCTATATAGGTAAGCGAGTATCGATGACTGCAGATAGTATCTGCAAGATGATATTCAAAAGGTGAAAAAAACAATGCAAGAAAAATTTGTATTAAGAGCAAAAACCGCGATTAAGAGAGTTGCAGCGATTTCAGCTGGTACAATGATGTTGGGTGCGTCAGCATTCGGCATGGTAGCAGCAACAGACTTAGGTGATTACCCAGCACCGTTCGTCGCAGACGGACAGTGGAGTGGATTAGTTGTGGTTGGTAGTAACGCGAACGCCGCAGATATTGTAGGCGCAACCGATATTGTAGGACGACTTACACAAGAAGCTGTTAGCGCAGTTTCTGGAACAGGAATAACAACAGTTACTGGTGGAGTAGCTGGAAAGGCAGTCTTCAGCGAAGGAATTGCAAATTCCAGTATACCTGACACAGTTGACTACGAATTAGAAGATGACGATATTGCAAGTTTATATGATGGATCAATAACATTTAACAGTACAAGTTACGATGTTAGAGAATTAATCTTACTGAACCAAGACAGTCCATCTGTTGAGACAAGTCTAACAAGTACTGATGACGAATATTTAACTGACGCATATATGGAAACTAACAAAGCAGCTATGCAGTATTTCTATTTATTTGATAAGACAATAAATATTGCAGGAGCATCAACAACAGTCCCTGTAAAGATCGACTTTTTGGGAAAATCCCTTAAGATTGTATCTGTTACAGCAACAGGTTTTACAGCATATGTTGGTGATGAATACTTCCTAAATGTAGGAGATTCAGTAACTGTTAATGAAAAAGTAATTACCTTACAGAATGTAGCATCATGTACAACAAGTCCATGTAACATTATTGTAGATGTTAGTGGTACAAAAGAGACTGTATCTGGAACTGAAACTGTAAATGAGATTGAGATTACTGTTGACGAGACCTTTTACTCAGACGCAACAGCAGAGCGATCTGCAACCCTTATTGTTGGAGAACAAGCATCTGAAACATACACTAACAACGATGAATATGTAGATTACTGTGCAACAAAATGGGCAACACCAAACTGTAAGAAGACAGATCCAGATTGGAAATGGGTTATTGGTGGATTAACATCTAACGCAGTCGGAGACACAAATCAGTCAAGTTCAGCACCAACTATTGGAATAAAGAATGATTACGTCACAAACGATTATAAGGACAACCCAGTAGGTGTTGGAGAATGTTATGACTTCCCAAACGACTTTGCAGAAATTTGTTTTGATAGTTATACAACAACTGAGTACTTAGACCTAACCTTAGAGTGGGACGCAAACACAGATATTTCAAATGAGCATGCAGACCTAACTGATGAAGATTCAATTTCCATATATAGTACAGTTGAAGATACAATCGAATTGATTGCAGCTGGTTTAGGAAACATTTCTTCAAACACAAAGACTGACCACATATATATCTGGCACGCATCAACAGGTACTGGTGAAGTATTCTACGAAGATACTAACAACGACATACAATCAGCAGGAACATTTAATTGTACCGACTTTGCTGATTTGAACGTAGCTCAGATTACCTATGGTGCAACAAAGACATCTAATGTTGGAATCGATATGCGTGGAAACTGTTCAACAACAAGTTACGACATGTTTATGGACATTAATGACGATAATGCAGCTGGAGCTGGAATTGAGGACGCTGCAGATGACCTAAATATTTCCTGGTTATACAGCGCAGACACTGACTTTGCAGGATTAGGAACTGTAGCTGGAGCAAATGAAGTAAAGGAACTAGCTTGGGGATCATCTGATATCAGTACAAAAGACGAAGATCACATGACACGGTACGGTATAATCGTTGAAGATCCAAAGAGTTCTGGAACAAGCGACAGAGTTGAATTACAGATTCCAAATGATGTTGTAAGAGCAAACATTATTGTTAAGGGAACTGCAGCAACTGTAGGAACAACTGGCGGATCAGTACAAGTAAACTCAATTGCAGGTGTAGACTTAGTTAAGTTAGACACAGAAGTTACAGACAAGACAAGTAAGCCAATGATTGTTGTCGGTGGACCATGTGTAAACCCACTAGCAGCTGAAGCACTTGGAGTAACCTTCCCAGCATGTGGAGCTTCTTCAACAATACCAACTGACAAAGCATTGATTAAGTTAGTAGAAAACGCATTCGGTGGAACTAATGTAGCATTAGTCGTCGCAGGATGGGAAGCAGCTAACACAAGAGATGCAGCAAACATTCTGAAGACATACGACCAGTACATGACAGAACTAGATGGAAAGATGGAAGTACAAGTTGTAGGAACTTCAGTTACCGCAGTAACTGCTGACCCAGTGGTCGCAGACCCTGTAGTACCAGACCCAGTAGTAGCTTAAATCGTATAATGGGGCTTTAAGCCCTACTTTTTCCTTTTTTATTGATATCTTAGTGAGCACTACCATAATGTTTAAATATCGGCCAGGTTTTTCATGAGTATGAGATACGATCGTCTATTTGGTTTATTTATTGTAGTTGTTATGCTTGGTTCGCTGGCAGGTGTAGCAGTATATAATATGGATGATACTACACAAGATCCAAATGGTAATGATCCTATTGACGATGGTTCTTTCGAAGTAAATGGATTTTATTTTTATGAAGACCTTTCGTTAGGTGGCTATGTTACGCTAACGGTAGATGAACTAGGCAATGCCCTATCTGTCCCATTTAGAGCAGATCCGCGTAATGTCTCACATATTACTATCGAAGACACTGCAGTGTCGCAGATAGTCAACGCGCAGAAGGTATACCTAACTTTTGATCCTAATATCGAGAACTTTGAAGAGACAAAGAACGATGTGCAGATCGCAATGGGAGAAGTTAGCAGATTGATCAGCAGAGTAAACGTCAATCAAGTTGTACCAACGGCTGCAATAACTGCAGATATACCTAATGAAACATACGACGATACAATACCCTTGAAAGATTGTACACACGCTACAGATACGGTAGCAGTACTGTATTTTACAGTTGGCGAAGGTGATACTGCTAAGATGCAAGGAAACTGCACAATTATCTCGGGAAACACTGGCGAAGACTTGATATTGACAGCAGATAAGTATGGTATGTATCTGATTGGTGTGAAAGTTTAATTCGTAGAACAGAACACCACAATTACTTTAAAACAACTTAACCTGTTTCTAGTATGATCTTGATAGATGTAGTCTATATGTTGTTTATCTTTCTAACTTTGTATTTCACAATACTTTTCTTAGTTATATTCTTTGATAATAAACATGCCATAATGGAAGGATCTTTCCCTAAGAAATATCCACATCTAACTATCATTATGCCTGTTTGGAACAAAGCTAAAGAGGTGAGTGAAGCGATAAGTTTGATTAAGAAGTCAGTATATCCCAAGGATAAATTGCATATTCTGGTAATTGATGATGGATCAACAGACACATCTGTAAGTATTCTTAAGAAAATTAAGGGTATTAAACTCATTATTAGTAAACAGAATAATGGAAAGGCAAATGCAGTTAATACGGCTTTGAAACAGGTTAAAACCGAACTAGTAGCCGTAATTGACGGAGACTCATACATCGAGAAAAATGCTTTGGCATATATGGCTAATATGATTCAGCAAGATCAGACTGTAGGTGCAGTAACATCTGCGATCACTGCACGTAGAGCAGATAGTTTTCTACAAAAGCTACAAGATATTGAATATTCTATTATTGTATGGGTACGTAAGCTTTTGCAATCTGTCGAGTCCATATATGTTACTCCAGGTCCACTAGCAATGTATCGAACAGCAGTTGTAAAGGAAGTCGGTGGGTTTGATCCTAAAAATATCACTGAAGATATTGAGATTGCTTGGCGAATTATGTACCACGGGTATAAGATACGGCTATCATTACAATCTCGAGCAAAAGTTGACGCCCACAAAAAGTTTTACCCTTGGTGGAGACAGCGGTTAAGGTGGTCTATGGGTGGTATTCAGACATTACTAAAATACAAACATACACTATTTAGTTCAAAATATGGTATGTTGGGCAAGTTTGTCACGCCTTTCTTTCTGTTATCTGTTATAACGAGCCTTAGTGGATTTGCAATATTCGTATATTCGATATTCTTAATCATACTGCGAGTTTTATACTGGTTTATTGCTCCAACAATGATGGCGCAGAATCTTGGAGACGCCTTTCTATTACCCAATGTCTTTATGTTCTTTGGTGTAATAATATTTATATTGTCATTAGTTTACCTATATTTCGGGCTCAACACAATGGAGAATCGAAGACACTTTAACATTCGAAAGCTAGGATTTATAGAAATCATTTGTTATCTGACCTTTTACGTAACGATTTTCCCAGTTATACTGCTTGTAGCAATGTATCGAATCGCAAGAGGTGATATGTCGTGGTGTTGAGAAAGCACTATTTTCTGATAACGTTCATAATTACAATGATACTTTTTATATCTGGTATTTTTGTAGGAATTCGTCTAGATATCGCTAAATCTGATGATATACATGATAGATACCGACAAACAGAGTTAGACTGGTATGATATACAGCTACAGACTGAATACTATCAAGTATATCCTGTTGAAAATGAATGTGACGTGTCTATACAGAACAATCTCGCGTTTGCAGATAAGGTTTACCTTCGGGGACAGGAGATTGAACGTTATGAAGCACAGCAAAAGGTTTTTCTGGAGCTACAACAAGATAAAGTTGAGTATGGTTTGCTAAAGTTTCAATTTTGGCTAAATGCTGTACGAATCCGAGATGTATGTGACGCAAATTATGTCACAGTTATGTACTTTTACAAAGATGTACCTACTGGTGTCGAAGAGATACAGCAGAACGCGATGAGTAGCATACTTTTTGATCTTAAACAGGAGTTAGGATCGGATATGGTATTAGTTCCATTAGCGATAGATTTGAATGTGGATTCAATTGATTTGCTAACCAGTGAATTAGGTATAACAACTGTACCAAGTATATCTATAAACGAAGAGCTTGTTTTAAATGGAGTTATAAGCGAACGACAGGTAAAGACACATATTAAGGACTATCAAACAGCTGTCTAATAAGTTCGGTTGCATAGCAACCTCGTGGAAGCTCAAAATTAAGCTTAACTATGTCACCTTCAACAGTTTTCTTGAGATTCTTTGGTTTAATAATAACATCTCTTTCTGCTCCAAGCATGGTTAACTCAGGCATTCTTTCAACCTTAACTGGCGGTATCTTTAGCGTTTTCAGTTTAGTTTTCATTGCCTCTTTATTCCATAGATCACTTTGATACGCACTGATAAATATCCGTCGAGTTGGCTTGGGTATGTTTCTTAAGCTACCTCCAAAATCCTTTGGATATTGTATTAGCCATTGTAGAATCGCCATCTCAAGCCCAAGGAACCTTGGACATTCCTGAGCAACTTTTTTCCAGTCGCCCCAGTGCCTAAGAGTATATTTACCAAACTTAGTAGCCTCTTCATTAGGTCCATGCTCAGTCAAAAACAACTTGACAGCGTCTTTCAAGTTACCGCGAATGATTGCTCTGCCGATCAAATGACCATTACCTGCACTACCAAACCGTTGTTCTCCAAATAAGTTCATAAAGCCGTTCTTCTTGATCGTATCAAAGTTCTTTTCAAGGTTTGCTAATTCTTTTTTAGATACTTCCCTGACAATAATCTTAAACTTATTACCTTTAAGGTCACCAAGATTGATTCGTTCATCGCCTCTGCCGAGGACTTTAAGCTTGATATCTTTGAGAATGACCCATTCAATTCGTTCAGCTGAGGTCTCCCATGCAGAACAGACTTGGGTTGTAATCGCATGTCGATCTTTATTACCTGCAAAACCAATACGTTTCGCAGAAACACGTAGCTTTCTAGCGACCTGTTGAATCGCACGTTGAGTTGTCCAGTTTTCTTTTTTCAGCAGGAAGTATGCATACTCACCTGTTTTTTTTGGCTTTACAATAGATACTTCATCGACAATAAAGTCCTGCGGTGATTGTTTTATTTTCATTGGTTTAAAATAGTTAGACCTGTAATCGTGCTTTGAACAGCTGCAATAGTTATGAGACCTGCAATGAGTATACCAAGCGCTATTACTAAAAACGACTTCTTTTTGTCCATTTTTAATAAAGTAGCTACAAACGCGCCAGTCCAGCCACCTGTAAATGGCAAAGGTATTGCTACAAAGATTAGAAGCGCGAGCACACCCCAACGATCGATGTGGTGTTGGTGTTTTTCGATCTTTAGGTAGGTTCTCTTTCCGAAGAGGCGCTTAGCTAGACTTAGAAGATTAAGCCGTCCAAGTACTAAAAATATAATTGGTATAGCAATGATATTACCGATTGCACCTATTGCAAAAGCATGCCACAGATTGATATTTAGAGCTGCAGCATAGATGATTGAGCCACGGACTTCTGCGATAGGAAAACCTCCCAGAATAAGAATCATAAGGTAATGTTCAAGCATAGCTATTTGATGCGCAACGCTTTTAAATGCCTTTTTGTTTCTTCTGACATGGAAAAGAGATGCAACTCGTGTAATTTAAATCTAACAAATGATAAAAGTGCAACTAGCTTCAAGTGTCCTGAATGTAATAAGGAAGAAGTTTGTCGATGTGGCAAATGTAGAAAGTTAGGTACCGTATACGTGTGTAAGTGTGGTTTTGAGGGACCTTAGATATGGCAAAAGTTTATGTTAAAGTTAAGATCATGCCAGAGTCACCTGACATTGACTTAGGCAAGATCGAGACACAGGTTAAGAAGATTGTAGAAAACGATGGCAGTAAGTACCACGTTTCTGAGATTAAGCCCATAGCTTTCGGGCTCAATTCGTTAGAGTTCATTTTTATGCGTGATGAGAGCAAGGGCGACACAGAACCTATGGAGAAAGAATTCGTAAAGATATCTGGTGTTCAATCAGTTGACGTAATTGATGTACGTAGAGCATTTGGCTAATCGATAGTTTTTTACATCAAATCAAAGATTTGCTGCCTAGTTTTTCCAATAGGAAAAACTTATAAATCATTTTTACAGGGTAGTAACACTATGACAAATGCAACCGTACTAACTAAAATTAGTAACGAAGTATTTAGACCCGAGAAACTTGCTCCCGAAGAGGCGCTAGACGAGAGCACAAACTTTGGCAAGATTATTTTATGTTCAAAAGCATGCGACGGAACTTATCATAAGGTTAATTCTGAAGTTGGTAAGGTACTAAAAGAGAGTAGAGCTGCATTGTCAAATGGCGGATTTCAGATTGTAATCAACAAGTTTCATGATGAAGATGTCCATGGACAGCGATATTTAGTCTATCCAAACGGAAAGAAGGCACTCTTAATCGGAAACCTTTTCTTTGGGCTAAAGAAGCTTGCTAAAATACACAAATAATTTTAAACTCTGTTTTCTAAGTTAAAATATGGGTGTTCCATTCAAGGATTTAGTTGTACGCGAACCAATTTCTCTAGAGGATCTATCTGGTAAGAAGCTAGCGATCGACGCATTTAATATTCTATTTCAGTTTCTATCTGCAATCCGACAGCGTGACGGAACACCACTTAAAGACGATAAAGGAGCGATTACCTCACACCTTAACGGTATCTTTTATCGAACTGTTAAGCTAATGCAAGCAGGAGCAAAACCCTGTTTTGTCTTTGACGGTACTGCTCCAGAACTAAAAGCAGATACACAAGCAGCAAGGCGCGAGGTTAGAGCTGCAGCAAAAGTAAAACATGAAGCCGCATTAGCTTCTGGAGACATGGAGTCTGCTAGAAAGTACGGTCAACAAGCAATAACTCTGACTTCAGATATGATTAAAGAAGCCAAAGAACTGATAGTTGCAATGGGTTTACCGGTTATACAGGCGTTAGGTGATGCTGAAGCGCAGGCAGCGTATATGGCACGGAAAGGACAGGTTTGGGCTATTGTTTCGCAAGATTATGACTCGCTTCTGTTCGGATCCCCAAGAGTTATACGGAACCTTACGGTCTCGCAGAAAAAGCGAGGTACTAAGATAATATCTCCTGAGATGATAGACTTAGCAGACACTTTAAATGAACTTAAGCTAGATCGCCAGGGTTTGGTTGACGCAGCAATACTTATTGGAACGGATTTCAATTCCGGAATTCGAGGTGTTGGACCTAAGAGCGCGATAAAGATCGCACGAGAGGGGCGTTTTCAAGAGTATGAAGACAGATTACCGCGATTCGCAGCAGTTAGAAAAATATTCTTACAACCTGCAACAACAAACAGCTATACTTTGGAGTGGAAGCCACTAGATGTAACGGCAGTTAAAGAGATCCTTTGCAAGCGTCATAACTTTAGTGAAAAGCGAATAGATTCAGCAATGGGTCTAACTCAATCTCAAAGAAATAAAGATCAATCCAGCCTAGCTGACTTCTAATTACTTTTGAATTTCAAGTTTAAAATTGTGAATTACAACACCAGTGTATAGTGCGATGACGATACTTGCGAGCCCGTAAAAGTAGATTGGATCAATAAGGTAGATGAAGTATCCAATAACACCAAATCCTATGATTGATAGCAACTTGTACAGGAAGACACCCTTTTCACCTTCTTTTTCCTCTAATATTCGGATGATTTTGTTGCTCTCCGCGTCGATGCCAAATCGCTTAAGATCAACCTGTGTTGTGATTTCGTCTAAGAACTCCAATATAGCGATTATAAACATCAGCAGAAAGAATAACCATAGCATACTGTATATACCTCTAGAACAATATAAATCTTGCCGTATAAAATGTTATAAGTTTTGAATGTAGCAAGTAATATGATCAATTTGCGTTCGATCCGAGTTGGGTTAGACAAAAACGCAGAATTCTTTAGCGAGGAGCAAGCAAGTGATTATTTTTCTAGTGAAATTGCACCTCGTGCAGAATCATTTCAACAGCTTGCTGAAGGCCTATTAGCTCTAATTGACGTGGAAGAGCAATTAGGTATTCCGTTAGATACGTTGTGGTATGCTAATAAACTAAAGTTGATCCAGGATGAGCGAGGAAAATGGTATGATTGGGTGTCTGACCGAGAGATCGAAGCAATTGCTGAGCGCAAGCAAGATATACTTGAAAGAGTAGAAAGAGAAAAACAGCAAGTTTCACCTCGAATAAGGATAAAACCAATTGATTATAGAACTGCTATAAAACCAATTGATTACCGAAATTTGATACGTCCTAAAGGTGCCGTACCGCGAGATCCTGAAGATGCAGCACGGTTTAACGAACTTAAAAAAATAAAAGCTAGGCTTTAGTTTTGAGAATTCTATTGACACTTAGTGCGGCTTGCTTACGTTTCTTATGATGTTGGTTTAGGAACGCAGTCATCTTTTTACAAGCAAGATTCTTACAATCACCACACATCAGCTTACCACCTGCACAGCGTTTGTAGAGTTCAGTTAGCTCTTTGTCATCTTCAATCAAACCAAACTTGTACAACTCATAAACTTTACATATATCTGGCTGGCCACCTAGCTGCCTTTGTTCTTCAGGCGTGTTTCTACCACCTGTGAACGCTTTTTTCTTGATCTTACGACAGGCAAGTTCAGCGCTTTCGTTTAAGAATATCAGACCTTCGGGTTCACGTTTACTCATCTTAGCCGAACCGGTAAGCGAGCCCATAAATTTATTATATGTTCCTGCAGGAGGTACGAGTTTATGTTTTTTAGCTATGTCTCGAACCAATCGTATGTGTGGATCTTGGTCAAAGCCAACGGGAACAACTGTTCGAACCTTACCGTTTTCTAGCTGAGGTTTTAGTATGTCCCCCATCTGCACTAGCGCAGCGTTGTATATCTTGAGTTCATGCAGACCATATATTGCCTTAAGCATGTTGTTAGTAACATTACTTGCAAACACTTGCGCAGCACGTAATACTGTCAAGTCTTCGCTCTGTCTGTAGAATTCAGTCTTCTTAGGATCGAGACCTAACGCAATACAGTCCATAATGTTATCCCGTGCAATAGCATCTGCTTCTTTTAAGGGCATTTCATTATCTGCTAAGCTTTCAACATCTGCAACAGCAAATACGACTTTTCCACCATGTTTCTGAAGATATGCTAGTTGATCAACAACTATCTTCGATCCAAAGTGAAAGAAGTTTGACGGCTTGATCCCAGTCATAACTACAAAAGGAATCTGCTTTTCCATAGCATCGATAATCATATCAAAGTCACGATGCGCAAAGACGATACCTCTACGATACACCGCTATAGGATCTGGCATGTATCTAACTAACGATGTCATCGGAGATACTCCGAATTCCTTGATTAACTTATCATAATCTTTTATATCCGACATACCAAATGCCGTTATTACATTTTTCTTTTCAGTCATTTTAATTTACCTCTTTAATTCTTATTAACATTTTGGATTAAGGTACGAATAAGTCCCATCCGAAAACAGCTAGCGGGTCTTTGTCTGGTTTTGCGAGTAAAGTTGTATCTTCTTCAAGTAGACAGATCAGTTCTTCACGTACCTTTTCGTCTATACTTTCAGGCATTCGTGTAGTACCTATGTAGATTGGTTCCTGCGCTTTTAGTGCGTTTATAACTTGGTTAAAGTAGGGTGGTCTTTTAGCACCAGGGCCGATCACTTATTTCCATGCTCCGATCTTGAGCTTCACTATTGTTTTTGTTTTCACTAGATGTCATTTTATTACCTCTAAAAATGGGGTCAGAGGGATTCGAACCCCCATCAATCGGTCTCTCTCGTAAACTTTTTCCTTTTGGGAGAAAGTCTTCTGGAGCCGACCACACTGCCGGATTATGCTATGACCCCTATTTTGATAACTATCTCTACCACGGATAATCACCTAAGTAAAAGATAGAATCTGCTAGCACGACATTCTTACATTGTCCAGGGATAATCGCCTGCTAACATGATAATGAGTCAAGTCTTCGGTTTATAAAAGTTATGGTAGTTGAATGTCAAAACAGAATCTGTCAATCTTCGGAGAGAAACCACCTGCACGGACAGGTTTAACTGCCTTTGCACCTGTCATTTTCTTAAGTTCTTGAGCACGTCTATCTGCATCGTCTCTTGCCTCAAACTGATATATATGAATCATGGCACCTTTGTTCGCAACCTTTAATGCGTGCGGTAAGAACTCGTGCGCCTTCTCTGGAAGGACCATGATGATCCGATCGAACTTTTGCTTTAGCTTTGGAACCTCAACCTTAGCGTCACCTTTGATTAGCGTGATTCGTTTCTCTAACTTGTTTAGTTTTAAGTTTTGCTTAAAGTATCTGACTGCAGCAGGATTCAACTCAATAGCGGTCTGAGTTATGTCTTTTTTGTTCTTTGCAAAAACAATCGGATAAGGACCGACTCCTGCAAACATATTCAGAATGTTTTCTTTAGGTTTAACCTGCCTTAAGATTCGCAAACGTTCAGAACCGAGTTTAGGTGAGAAGTATACTTTATTCAGGTCAAGCTTTAATCTAGCACCAGACTCTTTATGTACAGTCTCAGTTCGCATGTCACCTACGAGTACCTTAACTTTTCGAATCCGATACTTTCCCGAAGTCTTTTTATCTTTCTTAGCAACAACTTTGATATGTTTATGAATACGTTTAAGTGCCCAAGCAATGTTGACCTCGAGTTTAGATAACCCCTCGGGAATCTCAATAACTGCAATGTCTCCAATAGCCTCAAACCCTCGATTAATCTTATCTAGTTCTTCTGCAGGAATCACGTTGCTTAGTGCATCTTTGATGGTGCGCGTCTCTAGTTTTACTTTTAGTATGTTTCTTTGTTCAATGCTCCCCATAAACTTGGCGAGAATCGCTTTCGTATCCGCCTTGTCTGTGATTGCGAGTAGAACATACTTACCAGATTTACCCATGCAGTAAGATGTATCTAACCAACCTTTCGTCACCAAGAAGCTCTTGGCTGCCTGAGTGTTCTGCTTCTTAGTTTTTAGACAAGAAACCATTTATATAATCGGAGCTATACATTTAAAAATGTTATACTTAATCGGATTAGGACTTGATTTTAAAGATATATCTGTAAAGTCCTTAGACACACTGAAAAAATGTTCTGAAGTCTATTTAGAGAACTATACCTCTGCAGCAAATTTTTCAATTAAGCAACTTGAAGGTTTGCTGAAAAAGAAAGTTCAGATTTTAGATCGGGATCGTGTAGAGATTGTTAAACCTTTCTTAGCTAGAGCAAAGACGCGTAATGTAGCACTTCTAGTTTACGGAGATCCGTTATCTGCTACCACGCATGTGGAGATCTTGCAACAGACAAAAAAGCTTAAGATAAAAATCGAGATTATGCATGCACCTTCAGTGCTTACCGCTGTAGCAAGAACTGGCCTGTCACTGTACAAGTTTGGAAAAACTGCATCGATTCCATTTTGGCAAAAGCACTTCCGGCCAGAAAGCTTCTTCGATATCTTAGAACAAAACCAAAAGATTGGTGCACATACATTGTTCCTTTTAGATCTTAGTCCTGAACTGAATAAGTTTATGAGCATAAAACAGGCAATAGATGTTTTACGCACTATAGCAAAAAAGCGCAAGTCAAAGTTATTTACTGAGAAGACGTTCTGTATTGCATGCTCTCAACTTGGGACTCCCCAAGAACTTATTAAAACCGGAACATCAAAACAGTTAATGACTAAACGATTTGGAGCACCTGCCTGCCTGATCGTTCCAGGAAAGCTGGCAGATTATGAAAATGAAGCGATTCACTAAACTTAGATGGAGAATGTATCATAAGAAGCTTATGCTAGCAGACCAAAAGTTGCCAGAACTTATTCACCATCAGATTCAAGGTAATTTTATACATCAACTGAGACACACTGAACGTATTGTTGAGCATCTTTTTACGAATTGGGATAAGATCGATAGTATTGATAAGGAGTTTGCACAAACTCAGGAAGACGTGAAAAATTATGTTATGCGTGTTCAGCTTTTACGTGAACATAAGTCTTTACATCAAAAAGCCATTCGTGAACTAAAAGACAAACGTAAGAATTCGCAGATACTTCAGAAACAATTACGTGCATCGTCAAACCTTATGAGTACAGATGTTAGAGATGTGGTTGAGTTAGCACAGATACAGGCAGAGCGACTGAAAAAAGAGATAGAATTGCTAAAGCATCGTATAAATCTTCTGCGTGAGTATGTAATAAAAAACGGTTACATTAAAGATAAGAAGCAAGCAAAGCGTTTCGAACGACGCTATAAGCAAGTCTTAAAGATCACTAAACCACTGTTGAAGTTTTAATTTGGCATAACATATATAAATATCCTATTGTATATATTCATATGGAACCTCGTGTCGAGCGAACAGTCTTTATTCTAACGATGCTTCTAATGCTTGGAGCATTTTTCGCAGGTCAATACGCAAATGGCGCAGTAATAACTGGCGCTGCGTCTTCTTGGGACTATAGTAATGTTGGACTCGACCCATGGAAGATTACGACGGTGACTATGGACAGTATTGGTATTGAGATGATGCAGTTAATAGCTGCGTTTGGTATACTTTACTCCATTCTGTTTGTAATTATCAACTCGGCTAATCGTGGAGAACGATTTGGAAGCAAAGATTGGGAACGTACCGCCAATATTATCGCAGTACTTGGATCAATAGTTACTGTTTGGCAGATTAAAGATACGATCATATTGTTTATTTATTTCTTAATAGCGCTATTCTTAGCACTCATTATAGGTAATATATTTTTGTCACGGAAAGAGGCAGGTTACCCGTCTAAGTTACTTGCGGGCGGTATTTTTAGTTTAGTCATGGGTTTAATGATGCTTTGGATGGAGCAAGGAGCAATGCTTGGATCTTCAGTCGCATCTGATTTTGCGATAGTCGGCATCCTTAAAGGTGCTCTTATTGGCCTAGGTATTTTTGGAATCATACTCGGAGGAGGGTTATCTCTGGGTGGCGGCGGCGGAAAGGGTTTCAGTAACTATCTCGGGAGAGCTGCAGGATTAGAACAGCAAGAGTTATGGGATTCTCGAAAGGAGCGAGGACTTGCACGAAATCTTTACCGTCGACTTCGAGGTGAGTCTGTTATGACAACTGAAGAAGAGAAGATGCTGGAGGTAATCCGAAACAAAATTAATGCGCTTGAAGAACGTGTAAAAAGTGGACAGATATCTGAACCAGTTCAAAAAGAGCAAGATTTAGAGTTAAAGACAGATATAGAGAAACTTCGAGAGGTTATGTTACGTAATCGTAAGCTCAAAGAACAAGACATAATTAATTTAGAAAAGCAGATCACTGTGACTAAGCAAGAGATTTCGAAGATGCGAGTTGAACTTGAAGATGCGCGAGGAGAAAAACGTGCGGTTTTGGTTAGAGATATTCAGGAGCTGCAAAAGGCACAAAACGAGCAGAAGCAGATATTATTAGCACATCGATCTGAAATTCAACGGTTAGAAAGAGGAACACAAGAGGTTGCTCATACAGAGCAGGTAATCACAACAAATGCACCTAATAAGTATGAAGTTAGTAAGAGTTCACTTAACGAGACACTAGCATTACTTGCTGCAATCAAAGGAATGACGGGCAGAGAGGCAGCCATGAATATTAATGTTAATCAACTTCAAACAGCAGTAAGTACTGATGTACAACAAGACTTGACAAATACAGAGATTAACGAAAAGAAAGCAGAAGTACTTCAGAAAGAGCGTAAGACTCAAGGGAAAACCGAGAAAGTAATTGATAAGATAGAAAAAAAGATAATAAATGAAGACGAAAGAGTGGTTTTAGAGATGAAGCAAATCGGAGCATTATTTCAAAAAGCTAAGCTAGACCTCGAGAAGAAAGAGTCTCGTTATCCAAATTCTCGTGCAGGTATATTCATTGGACGGTTAGAAAAGGTATTTATTGATTTTAGGCGAATCTATAAGATTGTGTATGGTGTTGAAGTTACTGATATTGCAATGTTAAAGGCAGATTTTAACAATAATCAACATCATCCAGAGGAAACGATTCGTATAGCACAACATGCGCAAGAGGTTAGAGGATTTTGCGTTCGTGCGCTTAACGAACTTGGCGCATTAAGAAAAGGGTTTAAGTTTGACGTACGTAAGACTAAAGGGTATATGCAAGACGTAGCAGCCATTGTTGTTAGATTAAGAACTGTAATGACGCAAGAGACACAGGTTATTGCTCTTGCAAAAGAACTAAGCCTGGAGTTTAGGGGCGATATTAAGCTGAAGAAAGAGGAAGTTGTTGAGGCGAAGCAGATCAATCATGCTGGAATTAAGGAAGTAAATGATCTAGCTGCTAGATATACTGGTGGGTATCCTGGCGGCGATGTTACTGACGCATATGGTGATCTTAAGTAGTAATTCTAAAATCGAGTGCAAAAACTTTATATTGAACTACAGAATATAGATTAGCATGGTGAACGCTACAACTAGTCCTCTGCTTGATACGATATCTTTTTTCAAAGATTTTGGCATATTTGATGTAGTTGTACCCGCGATCTTTATGTTCACGCTTTTTTATGGAATCTTACTTAAGACTAAGATCTTTGGAGATCCCAGTCAGGCTACAGCAGGTGGAACGCAGATATCTACAATTTACGGAATCCTTGCCCTTTCTGGATCTTTATTCGTGCTCGCATCAACAGATGTTATCAAGATGATGAATGAGCTGATACCTAGCTCAATGATGCTGTTAACTGTAATGTTTTTCATGCTTGTAATACTTGGTATGGCGGGTTTTGAGGCCAGAGGATTTGACTATGCAAATATAAGCTGGGGAATGCGAATCACAGTGGTTATACTGATCCTAATCTTTTTAGGAGTTATCGATATGGCAATGGAAGATGTTGAGATTCCAATTGTGCATGATTATGCTACAGGTTTTTATGATCAACCGGGCCCAGGTCAGGGTGGTAGTTCAGCAAGAGATGTAACAGATAGTTTCTTGACTGATGAACAGTATAGTGGTATAATTGGAGGAGCATTGACGATAGCATTATTTTACCTCATCTATCGATTCATAACTAACACCAATGCTGGCAATCAACCAAGACAGCCCGCAGCACCTGTCGTGCCAGGCAGACCTAATTAATAATATACAATGGTATCATTACTAGATAGCGTTTCATTCATGAAGGATCTGGGTATCTTTGCAGTGCTTATACCTTTCATATTTATTTTTGCAGTAACCTATGGAATGTTGCTCAAAACCCAACCGTTTGGCGATGACAAGACAATTAATGGAGTAGTTGCGTTCACAATAGCATTTATTTCATTACAGATGATGCCCGTACTTAATTTTATACAGTTAGTTATTCCATATCTATTTGCGTTATTTATGATAATTGTGCTAGTTTTGATCTTATTTAATTTCATGGGCGTAAAAGAGGACTCTATGAAAGAATCTTTTGAACACCCAGCAGTATATGGTACTATTATTGGTCTGATACTACTCGGAATCTTTGTATTCACTAGCTCAAGTTTTGATGCAACATCGCCAGGACAGACTACAGATACAGATCAACTTTCATTCAAAAGTAACCTTCAAACAGGTGAGACAAAGCAGGCTACTTCAATCATAACTGAGACTGACGAAGGTCCGGTTACAATTGTTCCTCAAAGCGATAGTGGTGGATCTAGTGGAGCTACTGATCAGGAATTCTTGAGAAACACGATTTTCCACCCAACAATTATGGGAATGTTTGTATTGCTGATAGTTTTTGCTACTGCTACCTGGATGATTATGATAGTAAAAGAAGAAGGTTAAGATTAATCTTTTTTAGTTCGTCCACGCGCTTTCTTTTCTTTGTCAACCATCTTTGATAGTTTCTTAACATTATCTGTGAACGTAGGCATAATCTTGCTGAAAACTTTAGACATTGCTTTGATTTCAGAATCAACACTATTAATGCTCTTTTGATAATCAGAAACCTTCGTCATGATAGCTTTTTGAGTCTGGTCAACTCTTTTCTCGATCTCATCAAGATTCTTTGTTAGATCTGCGACCTCTGTGTTGAGCGAAGCCTTCCACTTATCAAGTTTAGCAATCTGATCGTTGAGTTTACTAAGTTTTTCATCAATTATTGATTCAGTAATCTGTTCGATATCGTCAGTCATAAGTGTAACAGAGTTAGAGTTCTCTTTTGGTGGTGCAGGTGGCTCATCCATCTTCATTATTGATGCCGGTGGTGCAGGTGGTACGGGCATATCAGTGGGTAGTGGAAGTGCCATCTTGTGAACGATTGGTAGCGGCAGATTTTGTACAGGAACTGCTGCTGGCGCTGCTTGCGGAGCAGGCATCTGCGGAGGAGGACCAAAATTGGCAGTGTTTGGATTAAACTTATCTACCTGTGGCTGTGCTGCACCTGGAAACGTTGGAGCAGCAGGGTTTGCCATTGGTGGCGCCTGTGGAGTTAAGACAGGCGGAGCAGGCATCTGCGGAGGAGGACCGCCCATACCAGGATCGGTAGGCATCTGGCCGAATTGTAAACCCATTGGTACGTTTGGTTTCATCTGCGTAATACCACCATCCATACCGGGAGGTGGTGGGAAAAAATCATCTTGTGTGTTGAATTCAGGTGCTGATGGGATCTCAGGCTCAGTGCCTTTGTTCTTTTTAAGAAAATCAAGTAGTGCCATTGTGTATTCTTTAATATATATTATTAACTATATATATAACTTTTCCCTTAATCTGACTTGGCTTTAAGTTTCTCCGCAACTATCTCTTCAACGTCTTCTTTATCTAACATTTTAAGCGGATCAAGTATATCAATATATTTCTCAATAACCTTTACGCTATCTTTACTTGCTAAGCTATTCATCTGGTCCGCAAACTTCTCGAACTGTTCTAGGTCTGTCTGCATCTGTTTTCTCAACTCGCGCGCAGTTCGAGTTAACTCATCTTTTTGTTTAGCAATTACGTTGTTGGTTTCTAGAAGGTTATTCTCAACTAGATCAAGGTGATTATGAAGGTTGTCCATCTTTTCTTCAATTAACCGAAGCTTTCGGTCCATCTGTGATAGTGCACCAGCGATAACTCCAGGGTCTGGGCTTGGATTTGTTTTCATATTACTCCAAAAACTATATATCTTTACATCTATATATCTATAAAACTTGCGTAGTCCCTGACAATGGTAACTTCAACGAAACCAGTTAAGAATTATAAGGTAATTACTGACGCTAGTCAGCGAACACTGTTCATAAACTATGAAGGTTATGCGATTGTGCCAAGTATTGAAGATAAACCTTTCTGTATGTCTCAAACAATTAACATGCTTTTAGATGTTGGATCAGTTACACGTATTGTATTCAAACAGCGAGAAGACTTTGTGTACGACGGTGCTCAAGCTGATGCTTTATCTGAGTTAGCTTCTTTGATAAAAGATCTTATTGAGCGTGATCGGATTCTAGATTTGAGCTCAATGAATCGTTGTTCTGTCTGCTTGCCAGCATGGCAGAATTTTACAAACATACTGGTCATGTCTGAATTGCGTGAGGACCCACTTGGTGCGTATCTGCATCTTATTGAGCGTATTCAAAAAGAAAAAGCTGTAAAAACTAAGTGTCATGGTTGCGGAACCACTAACGAAGCCTTTGTTAAGTTACTTGAGAAGATCTTTGCACGAATGACTAAGCTCCAAATCATAAAGCAAGCGATGCCATTTCTTAAGGAATACGATCCTGAAACACGAGATTTGTATCGTAAAATATTTCATCCAGCAATTAAACCAGATTTCCTATATACAAAAGTAGCTAAATCATTTCCCGTTGCTGCGAAAGAGCTAACTGCGTATACTCTTGAGGGAGCTAAAGTTACAATGTTTAGGAAAGACGATGAAATCAGACCAATATATCATATATTACCTGCAGAATACGATTTATTAGAAGATGAGTACATCGTACTCGGACAGGCAAGAGAGACACTCGCAGCACATAAACCTACTCAAGCAGAGTTTGTCGATCCAAAACATACACGCGAGATTTTTAAGAAAGTCAGTCGAGACCTGCTTGCAGATCTGTTTAAGTCGAGAGGCGTTGATGTAGCTGCAGAGAAAATAGACTTACTTTCAGATATCTTAGTGCGTTATACAGTTGGTTTCGGTGTGATTGAACTAATACTGAAGGATCATAAGATTCAGGATCTGTCCATTAACTCACCAGTTTCCATGAACCAACTGACTGTGATACATGCAGATTACGGTGAATGTTTGACTAACATAACAATTACTCCCCGGGATGTTGATAGTTGGGCAACTAAGTTTCGATTGATGTCAGGTAGACCGTTAGATGAATCTAACCCTGTTTTAGATACAGAGTTGTTGGTTCCAGGATCACGTTCAAGAGTTGTTGTAATACAAGGCCCGCTGAGTCCAAGCGGCTTAGCATTCACATTTAGACGTCATAGAGATAAACCGTGGACTTTGCCACTTTTTGTTCAGAATAAGATGCTTACTCCGTTAGCCGCAGGCCTTTTGAGTTTCTTTATAGATGGCGGTAGAACTCTACTTATCGCAGGTACTCGATCAGCAGGAAAGACAAGTTTGCTATCCTCACTTATGATACAGATTCTTCGTTCAATTCGGATAATTACTGTAGAAGATACACTCGAACTCCCTGTCGATGAACTAAAGCGGCTTAGCTATGATATACAGTCACTTAAGGTTAAATCGGTGATAACTGGTGGAGACCAAGAGATTGATGCTGCAGAAGGTATTCGTACGAGTTTGAGAATGGGCGATTCTAGTTTGATTGTTGGTGAGGTTCGAAGTACTGAGGCGTTGGCGTTGTACGAAGCAATGCGAGTAGGTGCGCTAGCAAACGTAGTTGCAGGAACAATACACGGAGACTCGCCATATGGTGTCTTTGATCGAGTTGTTAATGATCTTAAAGTTCCACCAACCAGTTTCAAAGCAACAGACATCATTGTTGTATGCAACCCAGTTAAGTCTGCAGCAGGACTAAAGAGCCAGCGTCGCGTTGTACAGATAACCGAAGTTAGAAAGAACTGGCAAGAAGACCCTATGAAGGAGAACGGCTTTGTAGATCTTATGGTATATAATCCAAAGACAGATCAGTTGGAGCCAACAGACGCGTTGATTCAGGGCGAGAGTGAGATTCTTAAATCGATTGCATCGCGAGTTCGTACATGGTCGGGAGACTTCAATGCAATATGGCAAAGCATCGAGCTTCGGGCAAAGGTTACACAGACAATCATAGATACTTCAGTAAAAGAGAAAAAGCCTGCGTTGTTGGAATCTGACTTTGTGGTAGCAGCAAATGATGAATTACACAAGATTATGGAAGATCTGGGTGACGATACAAAGATGATCTATTCAGAATGGCTAGCCTGGTTTAAACAGAAGGTTGTGAGTGTAGAATAATTAATAGATCTCATGGATTGATACGCTGAACTTTCTATCAACTTCATTAAATTCATTTTTTCTACCTAGTTCTCGATCATAGTGATACTCCATCTCTGGATGATCCGCCATAGATCGTACTTGCTCCATACCGGGAATCGCCGCTATTCTTCTCTGAAGTTCTAAGAAATCTTCATGTTCACTAACTATCAACTGCAAATGTGGACAGGTCCAGGAGTTTCTCCAATTCTCTGGATCGGGATCTTGTGCATGATCACGAGTCATCATTCTAAAGTCATCGTCTGAACTCCATTCCTTACCACCACTTTTCTCGTGGAAACCGTTCCACTCGCCTTGAGCGTCATCGCGTAATATCTGATGGAAAAACGGAAGTCGATAATCTAATTGGCCGCGACATAGATGTTTAGATAGCCACGCAAGGGTATCATTGATCTCGCTAAGTGCGCGGATGTCTCTAGCCTGTCTGTTAGCAGTAGCTAGCATCTGAGTTATGTTAGCATAAGGGTTTTCAGCTTCAGTAGGTGTATCGTCATTCATGTTTATGGTATGAAGGTTAATTATTTAAGATATTCTAAAGCCCAGTATCTATATAGACAGCAAGATATATTAATTCTGTATGATTAAGAATATAATATGGTTGATCTCGATAAGTATAGGCGCGAGTTAGACAAAGAGCTAGATGGTAAGCAAGAGATCATTCCAGATCAGAGTTATTCTACTGAATATCGCCAGTTTATCAAAGACCAAGATGGTTCAGGTAAACAAAGATATGCTCGAGCCTGTAGAAAAGCAGGCAATTTGCTTCATGTGCACATAAGTCAGAAGGATTTTGATCGTCTAAATCCTTACCTGAAGTTGCTTCATCTTAATATAAGCCCGCAGAATGTAATGTCTTTGTCATATCTATCTGCAATCGTAATGGTCTTACTTTCTATAATCGCGTTCGCGTTAACGTTGAACTTTATGGTTCTCATTGGGGGCATGATATCGTCAGTAGTTGTGATGTACATGTTATCCAAAGCACCTTCATTAATGTTCAAGAGCTGGCGAGCAAAAGCATCAGACCAATTAGTTTCCGCAGTTTTGTACATGGTTATCTACATGGAACACACCTCAAATCTTGAACAGGCTGTTTACTTTGCGGCAAGAAATCTTCCACCACCACTCTCCTTGGATTTTATTCGAGTACTCTGGTTGGTTGAATCAGGTAAGTATGCAACCATTGGCGAATCTCTTGAAAGCTATGTTAAAACATGGGAGAGCTGGAATCCCGGTTTCGCAGAGGCAGTGCATATGTTAGAATCGTCACTTTATGTTAATACAGCAACACGTCGTCACGAAATACTTGAGCGAACCGTGAATACGATATTAGATAGCACAGAGCGAAGTATGATGAAGTATGCGCACGATACGCAGAATCCTGTACAAGCAGTACATATGCTGGGAATCATTCTGCCAGTTATGGGTTTAGTCATGCTACCTTTGATCGTATCTTTTATGGGCGATCAGGTTAGTATCTGGAAAATAGTTTTCTTGTATAATGTATTACTTCCAATTTCAGTCTTTTTATTAGCTAAGCATACGTTGGATACACGACCTGCCGGAGTTAACACAAACGATATCTATGATTTCTATAACTATAAGAATTACCGCACGAAGATACGTATCGGAAAGCGGTACATATCGATTAGTCCTAAACTAGCAGCCGTAGTTGTAGCGTTGTTGTTCTTTATTGGACCGATTATGCATTTCTCAAACATGTATTCAGATCCAGACACACTTAATCTCGTAGCAAATAGTTTATTGACTCTGGGTATGAGTCTATTGATTATTGGCGGACTTGGTTTTGGACTCGCTACGTATTATTACCTACGTGTTAAAGATCTCATTCCACGACAGAAGCAACTAAATAAGTTAGATACGGAGTTTTCAAATAGCGTATTTCAGTTAGGTAATCGGTTAGAAGAAGGCATACCGATTGAAAGTGCATTTAGACGTGTGGCGGAATCTATGCCAAAGTCACCAATTGCAGCTCTGTTTAATAAAATACAACTTAATCTTGTTCAAGGTAACATGGGTCTTAAGCAAGCTATTTTTGATCCACATACCGGTGCATTAGTAGAGATTAACTCAGCGATGATCCGAAGCGTCATGAATATTATTGTAGAAGGATCTAAAAAAGGATCTAAGATCGTCGCTTTCTCGTTGATTACGATATCTCGATACATGACCTCTATTCGAAACGTTAATGAGCGACTTAAAGACCTGCTAGCTGAAACAATCGCATCTTTGCGTTCAGAGGTTAAGATATTCATACCAATGATCTCGGGAATCGTCGTTGCAATGGCCGTCCTGACAACAAACATATTGATAAGTCTTTCAGATAGATTGGCAGATATAAGTTCAGTGGGGGGTTCTAATCAACAGCTTGGATTTGGATCGACTCTGATGGATATCTTTCAGTTAGAGCATCTTATACCTTCTTGGGTCTTCCAGCTTGTTGTTGGTATATACCTTATACAAGTCACACTTGTTATGTCCTACATGCTTTCAGGAATACTACATGGATCTCAGCGAGTTGAACGTAGCAATGTCATGCAGAGAAACCTATTTATGAGTACAACTGTTTATATTGTTATAACACTTGTAATGAGTATGATCTTCGTAATGCTCACGCAGGGTGTCGGTGGTCGATTATAATGCCAGAACTATCTGTAAGAACGTTCGTATACTTAGCATATGGTGCACTAGCTATCTTCTTTACGCTAATGCTCCTTTATAGTTTCGGAGGAATATAGTGAAACGAGGAATAACCATGAAGTTTGCAGTGACACTAATCGCTTTCTTAGTTTTGTTCATCCTACTATATGCGATGTCGAAAAAGATAGGTATGAATCTAGTACAGGATGTAGAAGTATTGCCTGGAATCTTGGGTTAAGACCAAAACATTATATTTTAGTAGTGTTCTAGACAGATATGGATAAAAAAGCATATACTTTCCTCCCATCTTTTTTCGTTAAGTTCATATTAGTATTGGTGGTGTTGATTATCGTAATATTCTTAGTTAGAGGTTACTTTGTGGGTGCAGAATCAATTGCAGACTCAATAAGTTTTGGAAGATGGTAAAAAAAGGATCGTTTCAAGTTATAGTATTTTTAGTAGCTTTATTTATTGGATTGATTCTCGTATGGTCCTTAGTAGTGCCGCGACTTGGTGCGTTAGGCGCAGTTCCTAACCCAACAGACTTAGTAATAGAAGAAGATAGTATATTCTGTACTCGATCAGATACTGGCTTCTATTGTGAGATGAGTGTTCTGAATGATGGCTGGCAAGATACTAAAGAAAGCGATGGCGTAAATGTCAACTGCTCAATTCTATCTGGAGACATATATTGGAATGGTGCGGTATATAGTCACGATCATAGAGGCAAGGATCTTGCAATCAAAAGTAGGGACTCGCAGGAGATTTTACTTCGAGTAATCACCACACAAAGTGCTTCAGACATTGCTCAAGCAACGTGTTGTATTGATTATAAGTATGATATTGCAAAGGATAATGACTGTCAGACGTGGGAGTTAATACCTAACGATGATGAGTTACTTCCAGAGGACCGCGTCTTAGCTAACGAGCAAGTTGGCAAGCCATGTAGATCCACAACTGCTTGTATATCTAATACTGAAAATGCTAAGCTTGCATATTGTAAATGTAATGATATTGATGAAATACCTGGTGTAGGTGTGTTTCAGTGTCTATCAAATAGGCCCGGTATATGTAAATATAGATATTCAGCAGGTTCGGAATGTGTTACGTCATATAATGACGTTCTAAGTGATAGCTGCATGTCTAGTAAATGCATAAATAAAGCCTGTGTGTAATGTAACATAACGTTTATTGAAAATATAAAAATGTGCAAGAATTTTCAACCCCGATATCGATTTTAACCGATATCATTATATATTTGCTCGACTAAACACTTCTATGGAATCAAAGAAGGCACAAGGTATAAGTCTTAATTTCATCGTGATTGCAATTATCGCAGCACTCGTTCTTATTATCATTATTGCGTTCACAGTGGGTGGACTTGGAACATCTCTGTCAAAGATCTTTGAAGCAGGTGATTCTGGTACTGAAGCAGATATTGATCTGGCTGAAGCAAAGTGTGAGAAGTTATGTAACGACGCTGTTCAGATAAAGGATGCAGCTGCATGGGAGAATGAAGATTACTGTCAGCAGACATTCGTGATTGAAGGTGAACAGATACATTGTTGGGAAGACCCTGTCGGTCAAGCATGTTATGTTTCTGAGCAAGATGTATATGGTGAGTTATGGGAGTGTGCGCCATCAGATTGTGGCAACGGATGCGCACCAATTACATGTACCGGCCCTACTGAATGTGCAGGATTAGATCATAACGATTGTCTAGATTTACTTGACTCTGGAGACAACCAACTGTGCGATTGGACACAATAACTTTATTGTAAAACAATTCGCACAAGGTTTTTATATTTCTATTTAATTACATATATATGAAAAAAGGAGAACTAGCTTTTTCGACGATCGTTGTCGCGATTATTGCTTTAGCAATTTTGATAATGATTCTAGTCTGGGTGTTCCCAAGTTTGGGTGAGACATTTAGACAGACTGAAGAGATCAAGGATAGCGCAGGATTAAATGATAACGAAATCGCACAGTTGGAATGTGATAGACTCTGTGCAATTCGAAGTAATACTGCTTTTTGCACTAATGGTTGTGATGAGAGTAAGTGTGATGCAATTGATGAAGACTGTGAGTTGATATGAGATCAAAAAAAGGAGCTGCAGAGTGGTTTTGGATTGTCATCGGAGTAATTATGGCACTCGTTGTAATGGTCTTTTTGCTTGGAATGTTCTTTGACTTTGGAGATGATATCCGCGGATCATTTGACGACGCAATCGGATTAACCGATCTAGACGCCGAAGAGTTAATGAATGAAGGCGACGAAACAGAAGATGAAGGGGAGACTTTCGCATCGCCAACTGGCGCAGCAGGTGCTTCGAAACTTTTATTACCAGAGCCTGCCTTGTAAACTATGCGAGGTCAATTCAATCTATCGCCAATGAGCATTCTTTTGATGTTAGTTGTTATGATAGTCAGTCTTCTTATTATCTATGGTATCTACATATATATGACTGAGGGAAGCATTGTTGCTGCAGATAATATTCTATTTGGCTCATTGAATGAGCTCGGGTTGGTTTCAGAATGACTAGAAAAGGAGTATCTGCTGTTTTGGGTGCATTATTGATATCAGCATTAGTCTTCGCACTTTTTCTTTACATCTATTTCGGAAACTTTGGGAATCTAGTTGATGTATGGAAGGATGAGTCTGCTAAAGCTAACCTCGGCGCAATACAACATATTGAGTTAGCAGAGGGGTTTCTTAATAAGCGGGGGCAGTCTTTAGAGATATTTGCTAATCATTATAAAGAGACACAGACAGTCTCTGCAGAAGATATATCCTGTGGTGGCTTTATTGATTATGATGTGTCTTCCTGTCCATTCTTAGGAACAAACTGTATTGGAGAACCTTCGAGAGAGGCGTGCGTTACTCTTCTTGCAACAGACGAAGGAATATCTGATGAAGCGTATGTTAAGAAGCATTGCCAGTATGAAAGTTTCTGCGATGAGCATGATAATGACAAAATAGAGAGTGTGGAACACACACTTGTTGCAAAGAGATATCTTAGTCTACAGATAACTCAGATGATTGAGAGATGTATATATATTAACAAGGACGCAGATCTTGGGGATGTAGTTGATCTGTATCAACCATGTTTTTCATTTGAGTATGACTCAGATATACCAATAACATATGCGGATCTGATGCAGACTGTAGAGTACACCGAATCTTTTTACTCTGACGATCATCTAGTACATGATATGTTGATTATCGGGAGTCGCGAGTTAGATGATATACATATGTATACTACGTCGTTAGAACGAAGTGTTTCAGGTACTGATGAACAGAATGATGATTGGTATATGATTAACTATTGGCATGATGACTGTGATCCATATGATAGTCAAGCTGTTTTAATTGACAAGGCCATGTACAAAGGATATACTTTTGTTTATTGTTAATGATCCGAAGATCTTATATCTAAGTCATGTATAATACATGATATGAATAAACGAGGAATCTCGATGGGATCTGAGGATGCTGTTATGACGATAAAAAGTCTTGTAATTACGGCAGTATTATTGTTAGGTGTAATGGCAGCAGTTGTTTGGTTCTCATTAGGTACACAGTAAAATGAAATCACTCTTAGAGGTAATTATACTACTAGCCGTTTTACTTGCATCTGCTTTTGTAATTATTATGATACCTGAACTTGCGTCAAGTTTAGGTAATCGTGCACCTGGTTATGTTGCTAAGAATATTGCACTTACTATGGACGGTGTAGCTGCAGCTCCTGAAGAGACTCAGATTGAGTATGACATTCCGATAGATGACTGGAAAGCAAGTATTAATCCCGCAGCATCACCTGAGAAAACAATTGCGTTAGTACACTTTACGGGTAAAGATTTGGTGTGGGTAGGTAGGGACGATACTTGTGACTATCTTGAGAACGTGTTCTCAGCAGGCGCCAAATCTGTTTTGAAGAAAACTGGCGGATGGTTTGGACGTAATGTCCCGATAGTTGGTGGCGCAGCAAATGCTGCATGGGGCGCAGCAAAACCGCTTGGAGTAGATCATCTATTGGACGGCGATGATGTTGGTGCACGAGTAGCACAACGGAAGGTCTCCAAATACATTACCTCCCCTGATTTAGATTATAAGTATAGTAGTACAAAACAGTCTGACTGTAAAGGTGGTTTTGAGGAGTTATACGATGAAACGGGATTTGCTATTGCATATCAGTTTGTTGGTCCGTTCGGAAGTATATGCGAAGCTGTGGTGGAGATGGAACAACACTTGAAAGATGACTATATATACAATGATCCAGATACACTTTATTTTAGTAAGACAGAACGATTAGGTAATAATCTATTGGAGGTAGATGCAAAGTGCTAATGGGTCGGAAGGGTGATGGAGTACCTTCTTTGTTGGTACAGACTGTTGCGGCACTTATCATAGCTGTTTTCGGAATCCAGTTAGCAGTATTTCCCCTCGTGTCTGATTATTATCTAACGACATCTTTTGCAACACACCAATTAGATTATGATGTATATACGTCCGTAGTTATCAATTCACCAGAGTGTCTGGCGTATAAAGATGCAGAAGGTAATGTTCGCGCAGGAATTATTGATAGTCGTAGAATCAATGCAGATAGAGTTAAAGATTGTTTTGGATTTGATGTGCAAAGGTATTTTCTATTGTTCGATGATATTTCACCAGATGGAAAAACAATAAGCAAAGTTATCTATCTCAATGAGAATAATTACGACGATTTTTTAGCACTTATAGACGCAAGTGATGATGGCACACAACAGAAGTATGTTGCGAAAGTATTTTTAGTTCAGTATTATGATGGTTCAAGTATAAAGACAGGGAGGTTGCACATAGGCATAGAGAAATGAGATCAAAACGAGGACAGTCAGATATAGCAGGATTCATTTTAGGATTCACTATCTTAGTGTTCTTAATCTTATTCGCTTTTATCATTAGCGTAACGGGCGCTCTAAGCCCGGTATTTGATTACCAAGTTAATGGAGTTACTCGTTTTCATGCTTGTGATACAACGCTTCTAAGCATACTTCAAACAGATGTTCCTGAACAAGCGTACACTTTTGAAAGTGCGATCGTTACAAGCAAACCATTTACTATCGAAGCAAAAATACTGTTAGATCAAATATACGATCCGGAAGTAGTTCAAGTTGAGTTGGTGGCAGTTGACGGCTGTTGTCTGTCTTCAGAGTTATGTTGCTCACAGTTTATCCCACAGTTAGATGGAAGTTCACAGGAGGTGTGTTTAGTTGCGTAGTAAACGTGGAGCAGTCATACCTGTATTTTCATCATTAGGCGTTCTTCTGGCGATGGTTGTGATAATCATTAGCCAATCTTCAGACGAATCTTTTCTTTTTGAGATTGGGGCAGATCAAAATCCTTTGTTAGATAGTTATACAGTTGCAGAGGGTGCAAGGCGCTATATTGAACGATCTGTGGAATATTCTGAAAATAGTGTCGAATGTGACCCTAAAGATGTTGCGAGTTTCGATATGGCAGCATTTAACGATAGTTTTCAGAACTTTATGCAGAATGTACCAACATATAGCATGCGACTCTTTATTGAGAATCCATACGAAGCTCCAGTCACCTATCGAATGTATCTTGAATCTGGCGTTATATATGGCGAAGCAGAACGATTGATTGTGACTAACTGCCCAAAACTATTGGCAGAGCAAGATCAATGCCCAACTTTTCGGATAAATACGAGCGTAAATGCAGACATAGTTTACCCATTATCATGTAGTTAAGATCTTTTTACCTTTCTTACACGTACTTCTTTTTTACCAAGCGGAGTGTGAGTAGGTTGTCTAACGCGGATTGGTGTAGGTTCGTCCAAGTCATCTATCGGTATTAATTCTTCATCAGTGGGTATCAATTCTTCATCCATCGGTATAAGTTCGTCTTCAGTCGGGATTAACTCTTCATCTGAAAATAGTTGATAACTCATGGTGTCTACTTGGTCAGAATATCGATTAAATTCTAATCCATCATCAATTCTTTGAGCTGCAGAGGGTGTTGATTCAATTACACGTCGCTTTCTGCGCGCCGCTCGGACACCTGTGATAGTAAAGAAAGTAGCGAGACCCCCTGCAGTTGCCCACGCATAAGTCATATCTCCATCCGCATTCGATCCATTACCATTAAGTATAACTGGCTCGAGCGGTCCAGTTAAGGGATATCCAATAGTCTGACCTTTCGTTACTTTATGCGAGAAAATTCTGTGCGTAACATCTCCCTGTTCCTCAAAGATATGTGACGCATCTACATGTCCATCATCCTTTGCAAAATCGCGGATCTCTTTAACTGCGACCGTTGGGACGTAGATGAATTGTGAGTCTTCACCGTTGTAGTAAAAACTTCCTTCGACCTCAGTAAGTTCTTGGTTGTTGTCAAAACCAACTATATGGCCATCCTTAGTTCTTACCTGCGTCTTGACGGGGCATTGATGATATACAGTAGTAGATCTTGCATGCACATTTGAGTTTTCCAAAGAATCTGTCGCAGTCATCATCGTCTCAAGATCCTGCCATTTGTGACCATCATGCATCTGAATACCATAATGAATGGTACCTTGATTGTTAATCATCGCATCAAGTGCATGTCCAATACCCGAACCTTTAGCACCAACTACGGATTCGATTACTTTTGGATTGTATCTACCAATCTGGACATCTGCACGATATAGATTATTACCTTGCGGGACGAGATCAAATAACAATACTTGACCGCTGTTCTCAGCAGTAGCAGATATACGCAAGTCTTCTACATTTTCCATAACTCTTGCAGGTATCTGAACATAGAGCTGCTCGTCTACAATATGAACGATTGGGTCAAAGTTATCATCAAACGCACCCTTAAGAATTTCAACAACGTCGGATTGATCAACTTGGTTTGTGACTATGTCAACAATCTGTGCATCATTTTCACCAAACCGTTCTGTGGATGGCGATTGAAACACACCAACGTTGGAGTCAGTTCGACCCCAGAGTCTATCGGAGCTAGCTTCTTTGACATTTAGAACATCGGAATTAGATTTAAACTCTTGCGCAACAAAAATATTAGTTGGATCAGTTACGTCTAACATCTCTTTATCAATAGTTGTTGAAGATGCATCTGAGTACTTTTGGGAGAGAACATATCCATTTCCTAAAGGTACAAAATCGCCACTTGAATGTCTACCAACCTCGATTAATGCACCGCCCTGTATCTTAAAGATAATCAACTCACTTTTTTGTGGTCTAAAGTTATCGTCGATGTTTGTAACGCCAAAGAAAACGTGCTTGTTGGTTTCAGATATACCATAGTACGGTGTATCGCTTGTATCTATATCGAACTTTTCTTTTGTTTCAGCAATAACGTTTAGTTTGTTATCTACTATCTTAAGGCCCATCTTTCCATCTTCACCACGATTTATACTATATATAGTAAAACTCGAATCAGTCCCAAGGTGCGAATCCGAACGACCTTCAGATATCTGCTCTAAGTTTTTATCAAAGATAACCTCCTGCGGATTTTCGAAATCTGTCGCAGTATATATCTTATCATCTAATACAATAACCTCGAGAGTCTCATCTGAAATCAGTGTCTCATCAATGAAATTTAGATTGTTGTCAAACTTCATCAGGAAGTTATCTCCGTTTGATTTGATTCCAATTGTGTATACATATCCTGTCTTGTTATCAATATGTAGGTCCCATGTATTGATGTCATAACTTGCAACAATGTCATGATTATTTTTGTCTATTTTGTATAGACCATCTTCAGATCCGACAAACATATAGTCTTTATGTTCAAGGAAGCAGCCAGAATGTTGCACGTTGAAGATCTTTCTAGGTTTTAATTCAGGTTGATCTCCACGTATTCCTTCTGAATCAATTGCGCGGTGTTCTAAATCATCAACATCTGCCGCATCTGTGGCAGTTCCATTCAAATTGGTATTGACATAGGCAAAGGTTTCGGTTGCTGCAGAAGTATTGCTATGATCTTGTTGTGGATTATGTACAACATAAGGATCTTGTGTGATTCCTTTAGTCAAATTTCCACCAAAGAGTTTGTTTAGACTTGCTGTAGTAAATAGGCCTAATATAAATTCTAGTTTCCAATGTTTTTTGACCCCATGATAAAAATCACTGCATAGCTCATACCATGTCCGATTAGGAAGGTTTTTTGGAAGATCATATTTCGGAACCTTAAGCTTCGATATCAATATTGCTTCGTCTTCCTCTGGAAAGTATACAAGGTTATTAACGCCCGCACGTAAGGCGTTTTCTTCGGGAGCATCTACAAAATCATCTGTTTTTGCCCATCTAAGTAGGGTATTACTCAAATGTGCTTTAAGTCCTCGTTCATCTAACTTAAGGAGTGGATGTTTGAAAGCGAGAGAACGGGATTTCACACCATCGATATCGTACGTGATAGTCCTAAATCCAGATCGGTTGAGTACGTCTTCAGGTATTTGTTTAGCTAAAAACATACTTATCAAAGGTAGTAAAAACTTTTAATGATTTCTTTAATAGAAAAGTTACTATTTATGTATACCGTATCGCCAATAATGGATAAGCCCAGTAATGCATGTTAGAGACACTAAGAAAACCAACATGGCGGCGAACCAATAGGCTACAACCGTTCCGAGCGCTACAAGATTACTTACTCCCCAAGCAACAGCTGCAAGGGCAAAGATAATAAACGCATAACTCGCTTCATACAATGCCTCTCGTTGATACTTAACCATACCTATAGATAGGTTAGATAATATATATAATTTCCTATACGAAATTATATTAGCTGAGCTCTGCTCAACTATAAATAGTTTCTAGTCCGGGCAGATAGCAATCTTTAAAAACCACATATAACGGTTATTATTCATGGCAAAGTTGCGAGCAGCAAATGCATACCGAAGAATTAAACGAGCCTATACTAGAACATCAAAATATAAGAAAAAGGCATTCATCAAAGGTATACCTGGCACAAAGATTCACCTTTATGACATGGGAGATCTTACTACGAAATTTCCATTAAAGTTCAAGTTAATTGCAAAAAAGGAAGTTAATCTTAGACATAACGCTTTAGAGGCTGGGAGAATGACCGCAACACATACTTTAGCTAAGCAATACGGTAAAAAAGGATTCGCACTTCATATTCATGCAGTTCCACATCACGTTATGCGTGAGAATGCATTAGCAACAGGAGCTGGCGCAGACCGTATGCAGACGGGAATGCGAAGCGCTTTTGGCAAGGCAAAAGGTCTATCTGCACACGTTCGAGTTGGTAAGGTTATAATGACCGCAGACGTACCTGAAAATGGAGAACATTTTGCGAGAGAGGCTCTGAGAAAGGCATCAGCAAAGTTCCCAATTCCTTGCAAAGTTGAGCGAGCAATTTAATTATCTTCTCGAGTCTATAGAAACTTTTTAACCCAGTAAGTCTTTCTTATCGTATGGACGAATCTCATATTTACTGGTTATCTGACTTATCAATAGGTGACGTAGATAGGTTTGGAGAAAAAGCTGCATACTTAGCAGAACTGCATAACAAGAAGATACCGATTCCGAACGCATTTGTGATATCCTCAGACTTCTTTGACGGAGTGTTAGCGAGGTTCAGACCAGAGTTGCAAGAGGCACTCGCGAATGTATCTGATCTACAATCAGCATACAACGCTGCAGCACAGGCAAGAAATATACTTGATAAATTCACAATTAATGAATCTGGCACTGAGTTATTACTCAACACTTACAAGAAGTTACCTGATTACGTTGAGCATGAAAACATGAGCGCACTTACAAAGCAACTTGTTTCGTCAGGCAGAGACCTTCCTTTTGTGGCAGTTAGAGCCTCACCAACGCGAAGCTCACCCTTTCAGTTTAAACCTGTACTTAATGCATATGGTATCGAGCAATTAACTGACTCAATAAAGAAAGTGATTATGTCTGCTTTCTCGCCGCAAGCAATATACTATCGATATAAACATGGGATTGAGCAGTTGGATATTTCAATGTCAATCATCGTTCAGAAAATGGCACAAGCGGTTAAATCGGGAGATATGTTTTCGATTAATCCGATTAAGAACTCAAAATCCGAGCTTTATGCTCAGGCTATATGGGGTATAAACCTCGATATGCTAACTAACCCAAGTACATTTGTTTTTAATAAAATGGATAAGACGATTCTAGAGAAGAATGTGGTAAAGCAAGAAAAATACTATACAAGAAATGCGCAGTTTGGCGAGCTTCTTCTCGAGCCACTTCCAGAGCATATGCGTTCAATAACTTTACTAAACGAACGAGAGTTATCGATCTTAGCAGATATCGCTACTAGAATCGAACAGATCATGAATTTCCCACAGCACATTGAATGGGCTATAGAGCGTAACTCTGTGCAGATACTTCAGACTCGACCAATAACACGTATATTGGAAAAGCCTTTGCTTACTACCGAATCAGGCGTTCTTATTAATACATTAACATCCTCGGGGAAGGCAGTCGTGGTCTTTAGTAAGCAGGATCTTCAGAAGATCAATGCAGAAGCAGTTATGGTAGCAACTGATGCGAGCCGAGAGCTCTTTCCATACATTGTGCAATCTGCTGCAGTGATTAATCGGGCTAGAGGCCTAACCTCTCCTGCTGCGCAGATCTGTAGAGACTTTTCAATTCCAGCATTATTTCAGGCAGAGATTATTGATCGTATCTCCGAAGGTCAAGATATACAGTTTACTGGACAGAATGTTGAGCTTGTACAATCTGTAGCTGCAGCACCAATACCATCTTACGGAGAATATTCTTCGCAAAATACACCTACTCAAGATATCGCTGAACCAACTACTAGTACTAATGGGGATATTTCGAGCATAAAGACACAGTTTGAGCATCTTGAGCGAGCACTTACTGAACAGGTTTCTCGAGAGGCGCAGCGCCGTGCGTCAGGAGAACACATAGCTGAAGAAGATTTTAAGCGCTCTCAATTGATATCTGAGTTGGAGTGGCAGGTAAGAAATCTACGAATAAAACTAGAGACTAGCTAATCGATAGTAAAGAACTTGTTTCTATCTTTGTGTTTTACATCGAGCCAGCCAGCCACCGCTGCAGAATCAAGCCAAGCATGCGCATAGTTTAGTGCAGCAAAAGAGGTTACTAAGTCTCCGTTTTTTTCGAAGTGCTTGGCATCAGATACATAACGTGCGCAGAAATCAATAAACTGTTCACAAGTCTTTCTTTCTTTAGCAGACAAACCTTTCTTTATATTCGCAAGTTTAAGCGCAGTTTCCGTCAACGTGCGATACTTAGCTAGTTTCTGTTTAGTAACTTCTGAGTTAGTCATAACTCTTATATAAAATCAAGACTTATAATCTTTATGCCAAGTAGAAATGGATACCTTGTAATCACAATGGTACTTGTTATCTCTTCAGTAGCTATTTTCTCAGAGTATTATGAATCAACTGGCGCAATGGGTCTACAACAATTACCAGATCTTCAGATTACAGACTATACTGTAAGTCAGTCCGAGATTACTGCAACAGTATACAACGATGGAAGGAGTACTAGTAGTGCTTTTTCAATCGGTTTTTACTCGCGACAGGATGGCGCAGATGAATGGGAATTAGTTGGATCTAAGCTATTGACTGCGGGATTGAAATCAACTCGATCAGAAGAAGTTACACAAGAAATACAGTTTAAGACTGGCGGCGATCATGAAGTTAAGATCGTAGCTGACTTTAGAGAAAAGGTAAAAGAATCTGATGAGAACAACGAAGTAATTAAAGTTATTGAGTCAGATGTAAATCCAGATCTGTATATCAATGGTGTTGCGATTGATAATGGTAAGATCATAGCAAATATCTATAATGCAGGTGGAAATATTGAAACTGAGTTTGACGTGGCTTTTTACAAGTTAGTTGACGGCGATTTTGAGTTAATCGGAACACGAACTGTAGAAAGTATGGACGCAGTTTCCGAAGCAGTTGTTGTATTACCTTCAGATATTGGCGAGTCTGAGACACTTAAACTTGTAGTTGATTATGGTTGGAGTGTACCTGAGTCTGACGAAGATAATAACATACTCGAGAAGAAAATACCTGTAGTTTTAATTGAATAAGATGGCTTTTACGTATGACTTAGAGTTAGAGCGGATTATTGCTGAGATCAAGAGATCAAAAGCGAAAAAGGTTTGTATTCAACTACCTGATGGTCTTAAGACTAAAGCAACCACTTTAGTAGATAAGATCAAAAGCAAGACAAAAGCAGACATACACATCTGGATCGGCAGTAATTTTGGTGCATGTGATGTTCCACAACAACTTAGTAAGCTGAAATTCGACTTAATAATCAACTTTGGACACTCTAAGATCTAGGTGTAACATTAGCCATCGTTCCCATATGTAACAAGAATACGCGAGTATTATCGTCCGTCCAAGCGTCTTTAAAACCCGCAACATATGGCTCAAAGTTTAAACCCATTGGATGATAGACATGAACTACTGTTGATCCCCAATTTAGTGGATTTGCATCCCCTCGATCCGCCATAATTCGTCTAGCATATTCTTCACCAACCTGTTGAGTTCCAACATTTTGATATTCAGGTTTTAATCTTACATCAAAGAAACCATTTGTTGAGCTAGACATTATTTCGTCAATAACGGCTGGATCAAAACCACTCTCGTTGAAAAGGTCCTCTGCTCGTCTATTTTTTAGACATGGCGCCATCTTTTCCCATAGTGAATTGGTAACTTTACCTGTCGCAAGGAACTCTCCAATAACAGAGTCCTTTGGGACACTTAAACTAGGCTGACCATCACCACGAGTTGTATCTACCGTTATTTTTGACGGCGGTCCTGCGCGAAATTTTAAGGTAGCTTTGCTTAATCCCAAAGAGTCACCATCTTTTTGTACAATTGCAGTTACAACTCCTTCGCATAATCTTAGCGTATTCTGATCGGTCATAGTGATATGTTAAGTAGGCAAATAGTTATAACGATTTCGTTATGTGACTATTCTAGAGTTACTATTCGCTATTATAAGTGAATTAACGGTTTTCATTTTTACATAGTAATAAATCAGTTTTATATAGAATAGAGTATATACGTTTCTAACTTAGGTGAAAACATGGCGCTAGGATTCGAAGGAAGTCTTGGTGTAGGCATAGGCCTATTACTGGGATTAGCATTATTGAAATACAGTGGCTACGTTGATTTAATCAAGAAAGAACTAAGTTACATTGCGTCAGGAGCTATATTCTTGTTGTTGGGCTCAGTCATTAATACCGCAGCAGACATTCCAGGAATCGGCGCAGCTGTAACATGGATCGAATTGATCTTCGTTGTCATCGCATTTATATTAGTGTTAATCGGAGCCATAACGATGGCATTCCAGATCTTCTCAAAGCTAAAGTAAGCTGAAGATCTGACTTTTTCTTTTTTTTATGTTTTAGTTTATGTAAATATTTCTTTTTCGCCAGAGTTTTTCTTTCTAAGAAAAAGGCTGTTTGAATAATCTTATAAATCGTATATTCTAGTATATATTATGCGAACGCTATTCATTGAAGCACATTCCAATCAAGATATTATGCCGGCCTTAAAGAAGAACCTATCTTCTTTACGGAAGTATACTCGAATTGGTTTGTTTACGACAGTACAGCATATCGATCAACTCGAGAAAGCTACGAAGCTACTTGTGAATAATCAGATACAGGTGCAGGTTAGTAAATCAAACAAAGCAGTAGTTAGTCAGGGAGTTAGATCTGCGTATGTTGGACAGATACTGGGTTGTGATGCAACAGGCGCACGTAACATGAAAGTCGATGCTTTTTTGTACATTGGTTCTGGCGAGTTTCATCCATTAGCAATTGCTATTGAAAGCGAAAAACCAGTACTTAAGCTCAATCCATTCACAAAAGTATTAAGTCAGATTTCAGAACAAGATCGACGTCGATGGTTGGCTAAGCAAGCAGCTCGGTTGGATAAGTTAAAGCATGCTACGCGCGTGGGAATCATTCTTTCTTCAAAGCCTGGACAGTATAAGCCACAGATCGCAGAGAGACTGCAGAAACGCTTCAAGAATGCATACGTGTTTATAGCTGACTTAGTCACACCCTCGGATTTACTTAACTTCCCAGATATTGATGCTTGGATAAATACCGCATGCCCTAGACTTGTTGAAGATTCGTGGCCAAAGCCATTAGTCAATGCAGATGAGATACAGTAAGGCTTTTAAATAGCGTTTTAAGTTAAACTATCATGAAACCCGAGATTACTACGTCAAAAAAAGATTTACTTAAGCTATCCTTTGATAATATCGATCAAGGCTTTATGACGGTAGTTAAAGATAAGTTGTTAGAAGATAAAGCAACGGAGATAGCTGGTTTTAAGGTTACACATCCAGATACTGGAAAACTTCTATTCACACTACGTACAAAAGGTAAGGACGCAAAGAGCGTATGGAATGCAGCTCTAGCGGCTCTATCAAAAGACGTAAAAGTATTCGAAACAGAAATTAAAAAAATAAAATAGAAATTTTACTTTACAGTTACCTGTATACCACCAATTTTTACAGCTAGTACATTGTATATTAATGCGGTTATTGCACCACATATAAAGTACATTATACCATACATTATTGGGAACGCAACAATTGCTGCTACTCCGAACTTTGCAGGAAGTGGGAATGCCATGTTTGGAATTGAGACATTACTAATAAATGCGATCCCAATTCCAGCTACAAATCCAAGAATTATCCCAAACAAGCTGAAAATCTTGGCAAGAGACATGACGTCAATCTTTTTGAACTCCATTACTTTTGCCTTTGCCATTCTGAATAAAATACTCATAAGAAGTTTATAACTTTTTGTTTGTTATCAGAGTAGACCGAAGAGTTCCATTGCACCAACTTTTACCCAGCCAATATATGGAACTAAAACTACTGCTTTACCATGTATCTGTTGTGGCGTTATATTACTCTCGAAAGATAGCTGACCTAGATTAGCATCACCTTTAGTGGCGATAGGATCTAGCGAAACAATTCGATGTATGATCGGATCGCGGCGATTTACAACAGAGTAAACTATAACGTCTCCAACCTTTAACTCGTTGACAGAAATACCTTTAATAACAAGTACATCTCCTTTCTCAAATCCATTATTCTGTGGGAATTGTTCAAAATCAGCACCACCCATACCGTAACTCTCATACGCTTCTTGGTTAGCCAACCACCAGCTCTCGAACCCCATATCATTGTGGTCCATTGACCCAGAAACAACCGCAACAACTGGAAAAGCACTACCCATTAACATACCGATCAATGGGAATAGAACAAACTTTCCCAGAACCACGATAAGAATCGCATCAACAACAAAGCTTGCAATCGAATCTTCATGCACAATGAAATTCCAGGTTTTCCAGAACAGCTTGCGGAGTTTTTGATTAGACATACTATCGATCTAAGATATTAGTTTATAAAAGTATTTAGTCGTAATCCGCAAGATTTATAAGTTACTGGATCTTCAAAAGGATCGATAACAATGAATATGGCTTTTTGTCCTAAGTGCGGTGGATTGTTAGTACCTTCTCCCGACAAGAAGAACTTACAATGTTCTTGTGGATATTCATCACGTTCAAAAGTAGAGATGTCTCTCAAAGAAAAGACAAAACAAAAAGAGATTACTAAAGTTAAAGAAGAGACTGCAGAAACACTAGCAAAGACTAAAGAAGAGTGTCCTAAGTGCAAGAATATGGACGCATTCACATGGTCACTACAGACTCGTGCTGCAGATGAAGCTGAGACAATGTTCTTCCGTTGTACTAAATGTGAACACACTTGGCGAGAATATGCGTAAGTATTCTTTTAAATGACGGTTTCTATATACTGTTATGCAAGGATCTTTTGATGGTGTATATCAGAAGCACGATTCTTATTGGGGACTTAAACCAAGTAAGTTGGTTCTCAATATTCCGAATTATAGAAAAAGCGGTAGCGTATTAGATGTTGGCGCGGGAGAAGGAAGAAACGCACTTTATCTCGCGTCAAAAGGTTTTGATGTAACTGCGATGGATATATCTACGGTAGGTATATCTAAAATCGAGCAACTAGCAAAAGAACCTGGTTTGACGTTAAAGAGTCAGGTAAAAGATATATCTCGAGCGCGTCTTAGTGATACATTCGATATTATTATTTCATTAGGAGCACTTATGTTTTTGGAAGACGAAAGTATTGCTCCAGTTATTCATAAGCTACAAAAACATACTGCTTCAGGTGGACTAAACGTAATTACTGTTATGACTAAGAAGAACCCCAATAAGAATTTTCCTCACCTATTTAATGTGAATGAATTACGTAACTATTACTCTGATTGGGAGCTTATTAAGTATCGTGAGTTTATGACGCCAGAAGAGCGTCATGGAGATGGAGTTCTGCACCGTCATGGAATTGCAGTTTTGTTAGCGCAGAAGCCCCAATAGTTGATAAACCAAACAAATCCTTTTAATCGATTTTTATTCAGTATAACTATGCCAATTGAACAACCACCTAAGCAACAGTTTAAGAAAAGAGATCCTTCTAAGCAAGTTTTAGTTAAAAATCTTGACAAGGACATGAAACGAATCTCTCTGGTAGGGACTATCGTAACTAAGAATGATAGTATACTTTCGTTTTTATTAGATGATGGAACGGGCACAGTTAATGTTATTATCAATGACGCAGATCTGTTTGGACAGCTAACTGAAGGGCAGATTGTTCGAGTAATGGGTCGTATCTGGGGTGAGGAAGCAGATATCGAAATACAGGGCGATATTGTACAGGATTTTTCAAAATTAGATATGACCTTGTTTAAGCAAGTTTTTTCTTAGTCATTGGCCGTAAGCTATATATATCTCTAATATATTCTATAAATATGAAAAAAGGTCAGATGATGTTGGGAATGTCCCATGTTTTTATGGCATTTATACTCGGTGTCGTTGTCGGAGCAGCATTGCTTTTTATATACGGTAAAGACTATTTGCCCGTATAATCTTATCCACTATAAACGCAAAATTGTTATAAATAGCATTTAGCTTCTTCAGTTAAGGTGAGTATATGTTTAATATTAAGTTAGATGAATCCCGAATTTTTAGCAACACCGTATCCATAATATCTGATTTTATAACTGAAGCAACTTTTTCAATTAGCAAGGAAGGTGTTCGACTAACTGCTATGGATCCCGCAAATATATCTATGGTTATATTAGATATACTTCCGTCAGCGTTTACAAGTTACCAAGTTGATAGTTCAGAAGATGTAACAATAAACCTTGACAGCTTGAAGCAAGCTTTACGTAGAGTTAAACCAACTGAGCCAATATCCTTAACTGCTGAAGCAAACCGCCTTGTTCTTACAATCTTTGGAAAATCAATAAAGAAGTTCCAGATTCCTATGCTTGAGAAAGAGACAAAAGATAAGCAAGCACCAAGTCTCGAGTTCACAGCTCAGATAGAGATCGATGCAAAGGAGTTCAAAGATTTTGTAGATGACGCAAGCGTTGCAGGAGACGCACTAAACTTTGTCGCAGACGGAGATATACTTAAGCTGACAGCAGGCGATACTGGATCAAAAGTTAGTATTGAGCTCTCAAAAGCAAGCGACTCAATAGTTAGTATGGAAGTTAAAGAACGATCATCGAGTATATATTCTGTAGAATATCTTAAGAAGATGGGAAAGGCAGCAGTTCTTTCTGATACGGCAATGTTCCAATTTAGTTCAGATTATCCTTTGAGAATCGACTTCAAGAGCATAAACAATCTTCAGATGAGCTTTGTACTTGCACCTCGAATCGAGAATAAGTAGATTCTGACACATACATAAGTTTTTAAGATTTTGTAACGTAGAAGTAGCTATGCCACTTGGTTCATATGCAGAAGAACGACCTCACATGATTGATTGGATAATGAAGAATCGAGAAGGAATAGCGCCAGTTACACATGAAGCTGCTGAAAAGAACGTTTTATTATGGGAGAAAGATATACCTTTCTCAAATTACTTTGATTGGATAGAGATGTCTTTAAGTCAGTTTATATTTGGTAAGATTATAAATTACGACGGCGGTGTTTCTTACGAAGCCTTAAGCGCCGCAATCGCAAAGGAGTATTCTATTCAGCATGAGCAGTTTCCAGATTTAGTTACAGGACTTTTAACACATATGTTTAATGAAGACATAATTCGTGTTGAGGGTGGAGAGATAGTACCAATGCAAGCAGCACCGATTAATATGGAAAACGAGAACATGAGTTTCCAGGGTTTAGCTATGGTTTTCGGTCAAAATGCTAGAACGATTTACTTCAGAGATCAAAAAGCAAGTTTGATGGCCACACAATCTCTTGTCGATCATATTGCAGCGAACACTGCTTGGTGGCATGATGCATACGCAATAAAAAAAGTAATGGATACTAATCAAGTAATCCTTGTCGATAAGGCTCCTAAACCGAATATTCATTATGATAACGATGGCAAGACCGACCAATATTTATTGACGCGGTTTGGTAAGGGCGTTTTTTCAGATATGGTTACAGATCTTTGTCTATCTGCACTCGGTGCGCAGGATAAGCCAACCCTAGCAGCACGGATTGAGTCTACACGTAATATAGTTGATCACTTTATTATGGCAGATGGGTGGGAGAGTATACTTAATACCTATGATTTGATACTTCAAGGAGACATGGGAGAACACACAGACTTCCTAGTAGAGCATTTAGGTGGAGAGCATAACTTAGAGACGTTTGTAAGTGCAGCTAAGCAAAAGTTTGCTGATTGGGGTGAATTTGGATCACAGTTCATAGCAGCGAAGAAAGCAGACAGCTAATTTGTCCTGACTGAGCAGTGAAACATTTATTTTAAAAAACGCACTACAGCACCGAAGAATTTATATATCATTATGGCGTCTTATTTTCAGTTAGTTTAACTACTCAGTTAAGCTATAGGAGTTTTAAAATGGCACGAAGAAAAGCAACAAGAAGAAAGACTGGAGCAACAAGATATTTTGTACTACAAACAAGCGGAAAGGATACAAAACACGTATTCACAGGTAGACAGCCAAGACAGGCAGCTTTGAAAGCAGCAACAAGAGGATTTACAAACATCGTCCTTAGAGAAAGAGGCCGAAAGAGACTACACATCTTCACAGGAACACGAAAGAGAGTCAAGGCGCCAGCAAACGCACCTGCATGGATGCGAGGCAAACAAATCTGGAAGTCAAACGTTAAGAAGAAAGGTATCAAACACATTTAGATCTAATTACTCTTTGGAGAGGTGCACCTTTTTCTTTTCTTTTCTTTTTTATATTTTCAAATAGATTATGTAGAATTATCGATCGCTCACTTACGATCTTACGCGGCAGCTGTTTAAGTTCACCCGCAGGCGTTCCCTTACGTGGCCAGTATCTGGTTAAGTTTAGAACCTCTGGCTGGAGCCATGCGAGTAGTTTGACAGTTTCTTGAAAGTCAGTTTCAGTCTCACCTGGAAAGCCAACAATGATATCTGTCGCAAGGGTACTTTCTGGAAATGCCTTCCTGAACGTTGTAACGATCTTCTTGAAATCAGCAACAGTGTAGTTTCGATTCATTAACTTTAGAACATTATTTGATCCTGACTGTACAGGTATATGTAGGAACTTGCGAACTTTTTCATACTTCATGATTTCGAGCAAGGCAGGTTGTAGGTGAAGTGCCCATTGTGGACTCATCATTCCAATACGAATCTTGAAGTTTCCATCTACAGAAACGACGTTTTTGACTAGATGGATAAGATTAGTGTCGCAATCCATACCGTAGCAGCCAGTATCCTGACTTGTGAGATAGATTTTATTGCAACCTTTCTTGACAGCTTGGCGAACTTCCTCGACAATCTTCTCAGGATCATATGACACAAGATTTCCTCGCGCTCGCTTCCCTGCACAAAATGAACAGTTTGAAAGACAACCTTTTGAGATAACAACTTTCGCAAGCTTTGGTTTGTCTCGGATTTTCGGCAAACAGAGTTTGTCTTCGGCTTTGCGACTGAGTAGTATAACTCGTTCACCACAGAGCGTTCTTTCAACAGCGTCAACAACGTGTTTTAGATCGAAGCTACCTATGAGTGAGTAGTTCTTTAACCGTAAGTCATCTGGAAACGAAAGAGGAAAACAGCCAGCAATAATCACTTTTTTATTTTTAGCATGATCGTAGATCTTCCTAAATAAGCGAGACTCTGTGGGAGTTTTAAGACTGCAGGTGTTAAATATAACGAGATCAGCAGATTTGAGATCAGATAGTTCATAACCTGCTCGAGTTAGTAAGCCTGCCATAACCTCACTATCGGATTGATTCGAGGTACATCCTTGTGTGTATATGTGAATATTCATAATCTACGTTGAGAAAAACAAGTTAAAAAGCTAACGAATAATTACCTTCCAGATCGTAAGAATCTTTCAATACCACCTTTGCACTCTTTAAGCAAGGCCATGTCAAAACCAGTTAGTTGCTGACCGATTGGAATTGAGTGAACCCATGCAATAACTGCAGCTTGTTCTTTAGCGGGCAAATCTATTCTGTGCGGATCACAAACCATATCTGTCACTCTCACATCTTTTGGGTTATTAGTTATATCAACCAGATCTTCGAATACTCGATGTACTGTTGGATGCACGTCACGGAAAACTACCGGTCTACAATCTTTGGTTTGCTGCACCATGTAAGGGTTAATTATGATTGTTCCATATATACCAATTCCAAATAATGGTTTAATAATCTCAATAGCAGTTCCGGGATGATAGTTTAGTGAAGGTTCAGAACCATTTTTAATATAACCTGTAGACTTTCCACGATCCATAACGATAAGTGTACCTGTTCTGATCTCATCTGTTTCTCCATCGTCAAGATTAATATCACTGGTTGCTTTAAGTCCGTATCGCGTTAGTTCAAATTCACTTAGATTGCCAACGTCATGGAAACCAACAGGTAAGCTGTCATCGATATGTCTAACTAGTTCATGTTCATGTTCTATAGAACCCATCGCGGAAATCTTATCAGACCCTTTTGTAAGCATAGCAGTTATTACATAATAAAACTTAAAAGAACTTCGCTAGTCCACTAACACCGCAAACCTCTTTGCATAGTTGAACTTCTTAAGATTTTCAACAACCCTTAAATATTTCATATAGTAGATTTAGTATGAATCGAAAGAGAAAAATGCTTACAGGATTTTTAGTCATGCTGATTACGATAGTAATCCTTGCAGGAATGGTTTATTTTATGGTTGTTGATGCTATGGAAAATCCATTACATCCAGGAGAACGGTTCGGACCAGCAGTTCATGTATTTTCAAGAGTCTTTCCACTAACGATATCAGCGCAAGAGTCAACTTCTTTTCAAGGTCTGACCGGTCCGCGAAGCCAGCCAGATAAGATATTGGTTTATGATGTATCCCGGCGATCAGAAGAAGAACGGATTCAAGCAAGGGTTGCACAAGGTCTACTGAATCGAGATAAGCCGACACTCTATCTTCTTGAAAACCCTCAAGATAAGTTTTGGTTATCTCAGCTCGATTATGAATCAGAGTTAGTCCTTAAGTTGGATTATTCTGGCTATCCACGAATTAAATATGATCCAACATCGACCAAGCAAAAATATCTTGCAATCACTCTTGCAGGGGTTCATGACGCAATGCCTGTAACTGATGGACAAGATTTGTTGTATGATCTTACAATACTTTCAGACAACGAAATACATAATCTTATGCTTGAAACATCTAATCACACTAATAAACAACTGATATCTTTCAGAAGTGGAAGAGTAGATCATATTGACTTTATTGTTAAGAACAGAATGTTTCTTTCACCACTTGCACTTCATGGAACTACTATCCTACCTGTCTCGCACAAGTCAGAGTCAGAATCTAAAGTTATACGAGAGATCTTCTCAAAGATGGAACCGGATTGTTTGATGGTAGGTTATAATATAAACTCAGGCATACCTGGCGAGGTTGAGACAATCAACTTTCTTTCACAACATGGATGTTCTTCAATACCGATTCCACGAGTTCCAAACCTTTCTTTCTTTTCAAGTCTGCCAAGAGCAGAACCAACACATACAACTGAGATACAACCGATTAAGTTAGAGAACAAGACATATATTGTTTTGTTAATGTCTGACGGCGATAATCTTGATCTTCCTTATAAGCGATATGGTAGCTTTGGACAAGAACATACAACGCCTTTGACGTGGAGTATTAGTCCTTTAATAAATGAATTCTCACCAACAATGTTTGATTACTACTCATCAAATTTGCAACAAATAGATAGTTTTGTTGTTGCACCATCTGGCGGGGGTTTTGTCTACCCCTCAAAGCATAGATATCTACCAGCTTTTATTGAACATACAGACAAGTTTATGCAAGAGTTAAACCTTGACTATATCTGGTTACTAGATCATCCAACGCGCGGATACTCACCCGAACTTCTTGGAAAGTTTGCAGAGATATCTGACGGATTGTTTATGGAATATGTTATCTTACGAACCTATGAGCAATCTATTGAGATGTATAACGATACACCTGCTATATTCTCAGCTGCTTTCATCGAGAAAGAAGGAAATATTGCGCAACGAGTTGTGCAAAGAACTCCTCAAAGAAAGCCGGCATTCCTTGTAGTTAGTTTAGAGATGCGATATAACACACCAGAGCATATTGACTCTGAGATAGCTAGACTTGATTCGGAATTGTACGAAGTTGTATCAGCTCCCGACTTCTTCGCGCTTTTGCAGCAATCAAATACCTTATAAGTTTTATTTGTTAGAGTTAAATATGAAACTCCTACTGCTACACACAAACGCAATCACAGTTATTCCTAGACGTAAGGCTATCAAGTCTGCTGAAGATGTTGAGCAAGACAAGCCAATTGAGATGAAGAAGTGTATGACTGTTTTTGCAGCTTCAGAGGAACATGACAAAGATGCAGATAAAGTTTCAGATAGAATTGTCAAAGAAGTTAAAGCATATGCATCTCAGATCGGAGCAAAGAAGATCATGCTATATCCATATGTTCATCTGACATCTAAACCTGGCAAGCCAGACCTTGCTTTGAAGATATTGCAAGCTGCAAAGCAGAAACTTTCTGAAAGTTTTACCGTTGAGTCCGCACCCTTTGGTTGGTACAAAGAGTTCAACATACACGTCAAAGGACATCCTCTAGCAGAGTTAAGTCGAGAGTTCTAGTCAATCTTATATAGTAAATAAGATAGTTATTGTTATGGCAATGATTACTCCACTAACTAAGAAAGACTTCAACAATATTCTTAGTGAGTATAACTTTGGTAAACATGTCAGTCATGAACATCTATCCATGGCTTTGAGCAACACCGTCTTTAGACTTAAGACTACTCGCGGTAAATATATTCTTAAGGTGTTTGAGGTCATGGGCGTACGCGGTGGTAGCACGAAGTTTATACGTTTTCAGATACGATTAACGAACGCACTCGCAGAAGCCGGAGCAAATGTTGCTGAGGTGTATAAGAACAAACACGGAGAACGTATTACGCAGTACAAGGGAAAGAACATAGCAATCATAGAATTCTTAGAAGGCACAAACTTTGAAAGAACACATAACATGAGGTTGATTGCAGATCTCACAAAGAAGGTTGTTCAGATGCATAAAGTTATGCTGAAACTAAAGTTCCGCGGTGGAGACGCGCGCGAACCGAATCATCAGTTTAAACGTCACAAGCTTACTGCTGTTGTTGATGGTTTTAGTGTGCAAGATAAGTGGGATGATTATCTAAAAGAAGCTAGACAGCTTGATAAAACAAAACTAAGACGTTGCATAATCCACTCAGATATGACTACTGATAATTTTTTGGTCGATGGAGATAAGGTTACGGCAATAATAGACTTTGACGATTCTCATTGGGACTTCCTCACGCACGACATTGGTGTGTTAATATACGGACTGTTTGTTAGTAGTGCGGGGATATACACGAAGGAACTTAAATATTTTCTTAGAACTTACCAGAAAGCGATTCCTTTGAACAACGAGGAAAAGAAGGCAGTTTACTATTTTGCTTTAGCAAGATTCTTAGGAACAATTAAACATGGATGGGACAAGCGCAGACTTCATCCAGATAAAAAAGCATCAATTGAAAAGTGGGTTCGTGGCAAGATTAAGCGATATAACAATCTGCGCGCAATTCCTGTAGAAGAATTCGTAACATGGTTTGACTAGTTTGCCGCATTAATAACTATTATAAACCACACGTTCTAGCTTATATCACAATGGCAAACAGCGATCAAGCCGGAAGCAAGGCTTCCGCCAGCTCACACCTTTTCAAGGGTGAGTGTCCCACAGTTTAGAAAATCTATTGTTAGCCATAGTTCTAAGAATTTAATTCAAGAGATGGGTGATTATCCCACAGTCCGTCCAAAGAGTGTTATTTTGGTTAGCTGAGGGTGGTGAGTTATCTCAACCTGCAATCAAGAATCTTAGCCAACTTTCTGAGCGATCAATAAGATACGCTCTTAGTATTCTTAAACAAGAAGGATTGGTTATTGAAGTAATTAATCTCATTGATGTTCGAAAGAAGAAGTATAAAGTTTGTGCCTCAGTATCTCACAGCCTTTTTCTTCAGAAGAAAAACGCTGGCGAAAAAGAACGTTCACGACAATTCGATAAAAATGCCTCGGTAGCTCAAGTAGTAGAGCACTCGTCCTGTAAACGAGCGGTTGGAGGTGCAAATCCTCCCCGGGGCTTGGAGTCAATATGAAAGAGCAAAAGAATTTAAAAGCTAACGTCGCTAGTAATAGCATGAGTAAAAACGTTGAAGAAGAGAATCTTCCTGAAAATGATCATAGAGTAATTGGACAGAAACTTGATCTATTTAGTGTTCATGAGGATACTGGAGCAGGACTTCCACTATTTCATCCAAATGGCGCAGTACTTTTCCGTCTGATTGAGCAACACATAACAGAAAAACTTCTCAAAAGCGGATACCAAATAGCGCGGACACCACATATATACAAAGCAGGAGTCTGGAAAAAATCAGGCCATGAAGCAAAATACAAAGAAAACATGTTTTATACAGAGTCAGCTGGCGAAAAATTCGCAATTAAACCAATGAACTGTCCAGGTCACATCTACATCTACAAACATAAGAGTCATAGTTATCGAGAACTACCAATCAGAATCGCAGAGTTCGGAACAGTATATCGTGATGAGTTATCGGGAGTTCTAACTGGCCTAACTCGAGTTAGAACAATTACTCAGGATGATGCGCACATATTCTGTAAGGAAGATCAAATCGAGTCAGAGGTAATTAGTATGATAAACTTCTTTATCGATACATATAGTGAGTTTGGATTATCTCCAGATACAATCGAGCTTTCAACTATGCCTAAGAAGCACCTAGGTGATCTTAAGAGTTGGAAAAGCGCGGAGAAAGCACTAGAGGGTGCTCTCAAGAAAAATAAGAACAAGTATGTTGTAAATGCTGGAGATGGCGCATTCTACGGACCAAAGATCGATTTCCATGTTAAAGATGTACTTGGAAGAAGCTGGCAGCTAGGAACAATTCAACTAGACTTTAACTTGCCAGAAAGGTTCAAGTTGTTTTATATTGATGATAAGAACAAGAAGAAGCAAGTTATTATGCTTCATAGAGCAATGCTTGGCGCAGTTGAAAGATTCATGGCAATTCTGATTGAGAACTGTCAAGGAGTTTTTCCTGCATGGTTAGCTCCAGTGCAGGTTAGAATCATCAACATGAACGACTCTCTGATTGAGTATGCTGAAGGTATTGAGAACAGATTGCGCGGCGCAGGTTTTAGAGTTGATTCTGACTATCGGTTAGAGTCTGTTGGAAAGAAGGTGCGTGAAGCAGAGATGCAGAAGATACCGTTCATTATTGTGATTGGAGATAAGGAAAAGGCAGCAGGAACTCTTGCAGTTCGCGCTCGTGGACAGAAGCCAAAGTTCGGAGTAAAGTTCGGAGACTTTGTCAAGGATCTAAACAAGCAAGTAGAAAGCAAAAAGTAGGTTTGTGGCTAGTAAATCTTAAAAACGTTTGATCAGATAAATACTATGAAGCGTGTAAAAGACATGGGAGAATATGGACCTTGGTATACTCTTTTAAGGGCAGCAAATAATCAGATGGACCCAAAAACAATGTCTCTCGCTAAAGATGTATTCCCGAGATTACGTGCGTTAGATGACGAGTTGTTTGAATGTTCAGGAAGCGGAGCTCCAACTGACGAGGTTGCATATATGATCTGCACCGCCCTAAAGAACATACAAAATGATCGCGCAACATATCCTAATTTTAGAACCAAGGAAGAACCTTTGACTGAGAAGCAGGAAGCTATCCTAATACAAGCATATTGTTATGCTTTAATGCGGCAAACCTCTGAGATGAGAGTAACTCCAGACATGCTAGAAGCACCATTCAGACTTATACAATCGATTGGAAAAATTCAATGGAGATAACTCGTTATCATCACCAGTCATCTTCGTCATAATGCCACCGACGTCTTTCTTCTTGGTAAATATCCATCTCGTCAGAGTCTAGCGTGTCGATTTCCTCATCTTCATTGTGCTCTTCGACATACCCTTTTCTTGTAGCTTCCATGATCTTTTTAGCTTGCTGTTTAGCATATTCAGTATTTGCTTCAGTATCAGGCATACCTCTCGATACTACCCAAGTAGGTTTTATCTCACCATTATCTAAGCGTTCAAATTCTGGGCTGTATATACTCCAACCGCGTTTCACTAGGTCGTCTAGATCAACAGGTCGGTGTGAACAAAGCATTACTCGAGCTTTACTTTTTTCGGCCATATCTCTTATCTCAGGTACAAGCGCATGAGATACACCTTCTGTTGTAGAATCTAATAATTCATCAAGTAATACAAAATCGCCCTTGCCGGCTTTGCTGAAAATGCTGTATATTGAGTTGAGCTCAGATTCTAATTTACCTTTACGGGCATCTTTGTCACTGTTTAAGAAGAAGATTTGCTTATATGCTGGAATATCTGCTTCATTTGCTAAGAGTGGCAAACCTACTTGGGATACTAGGTGCATAAGGACTAAGTTCTCTAGCAAGAAACTCTTACCTCCACTGTGCATACCGGCTAAGAATATCTTCTGCTCATCAGCACCTATTTGAATATCTAACCTCTTAAATCTATAAACATCTGTAAAGTCTTCAAGTCCTAATGTAAGCGGAAACAGACCTTTAACATTATATTCTCCAGTTCGGTTAAATGTTGGAAGTACTTGTGGCGTATCCATAATTGGCCTGCAACCTTTCCTAAATCCAATAAACTCATTAAGGTGTCTCTCTCTACCTTCGTCATCCCAGATCTCTCTTTCTTCATACATTCGTATGTCTCGATCATATTTCTTGCACCATTCCACTAGGTTTGTAAATACTCGAGATAACCGTAATGGTAACAGAAGCATCTCGTATTCTGCGCGTGCATTGCGCTGATTATTCATAGGAAGTAACTCGTGAAAACAGAACTGTGCTATGTTCTCACCGTGGCACTCTACAAAACGATCTTTGACTTTTTCAAGCCGCTTCTGCTCTCTCGTTTCACCTTCTTTTAGAGCATCATCAAATCTGAATCTTAATGTGCTTTCTAATCTACGTAAATCGTTTTGAGCATCATCTGCGATTGGGGAAGAATAATCTCCTCGAGAATACCAACCATCGGGTTGGTATTTAGTACCGCGAGTGGTCAGCTGATCAATACTATATGATATTGCATCTCCATTTACATCCGCAGGCATACTTCTAAGTGGTATAACTTCTTTGTTACCCATATCTAGGATCATTAACCTTGCTCCCGTTAAATCATCCCATTTAAGAACTTTCTTGTCAAGGTCTAGTTTTATTCGAGGAATTGCTTTTCTGATATTGATAAGTTCTCGCAAACCAGAAGCTTTAGCAACCCGTCTTAATTGATCTATTGTTTCATATGCTTCTAGGATAACGTTTCGGTGATATTCATTTCGCGTACTGAAATCCTTACGTTTGAGATCTCCTACCGTATTCATACCAGTAGTTGGAAAGTCCCAATCCGGAGCCTCTTGTAGAATCTTCTGCCTTTTCTGTATACCTCGAATATCTGTAGAAAAAGTAAGATGTACGTAAGTTGTTCGGTCTTCAACACCAAATTGCTTTGTGACTCTAGATCGCCTAAAAGCCCAATTTAACTTACGCATTAATTGTGTTTCTGGAAATCCATGAAGCTGAGCTACATCTTTTGCTGGATGGAAAGCCTCGCGTACCTCAATCGGTTTACTCATATATTCATCTTTGAGGAATAAACTTATAAATATTTATATTGCCGCGAATCTTCGTATTACCACTCTTTTGCCATAGCTTTTTGTTTAAGGTCTTTTGGCATGTATTCAATAGCGTAACGAAGAGCGGTTCTTGGCATCTCCGCTTTGTTTTCCATTACAAAGTCAAAGACTGCCTGTTCGTCAAAAGCAGACGCAGACTTAAGCATCCAACCATATCCTTTCTGAACAAGATCTTCCTTATCCGTTAGTAAGATTCGGGCAACCTCAAAGATATCTGGGAGTGTGTGTTTACCAATATACCAAGATCCTTTAGATGTGATGAAGCTGACTGCTGAGGCACGTCTAAACCACATATTATCTGAGTGCGCCCAGCTCTTGATTCTCGGAATGGTTTCAGGAAAGTTTTCAACAAAATAATGGATTGTATGTGTGCAAAAATCATCACACTTTCCCCAGCTATCAACGTACTGCTTAATCCATATCTCGAAGCGATCAAAGTCCCCAATATCAAATTTCATTCTGATGTTTAATGCCCATGCAAAAGCAATAGTTGAGAACTCATTGTAAGGTTGGTCTAAAAGTTCTTCACACAAATCTAACAATTCTTCTTTTGGTAAGTCTTTAACTTGCTTAAAGTATTTCTTAGCAATCTGCCGGATTATCGGTGTTCTAACGCCTAGAATCGTGACCGTTTCCTTAAAATATTTTTCAAAACCTTCTTTGTATTTTAAGTCTGTATGCTTTACTAATTCTTCCTGGAGCTCATTAACTATCATACTTTATGTTTTTCTACGTGATTTAATATGCTTTCTATAACGCTTGAGTCGTTCTTAAACCACCTGACACCAGGTATCTCTAGAAACTTATCATATGCTTTGTAAGCTGTTCGTAACACATTCTCTGCAGCAAGATCTTTTGCTTGAGCAAGTGTTAGCTTCTTTTCCAGATATAGCAGCAATGGTTTGCTTACCGAACCTTTAGCCATGATGTATGTATCTCGCCATCCTTTTTCGAGGCAGTGCTTGACTTCAGCAATACCCGCTCTTTCAGTTAGGACCATATCGATGCGTTTCCGTATCCTTTGTTTTAGA